>Ga0208196_1000066_pt1 | contig 138978 bp, 131 predicted proteins | sample AD_JPNNA7_MetaG_FD_184443 | JGI IMG/M metagenome (GOLD analysis project Ga0208196, IMG submission 184443) | Active sludge microbial communities of municipal wastewater-treating anaerobic digesters from Japan - AD_JPNNA7_MetaG (SPAdes) (version 2) | ecosystem: Engineered > Bioreactor >...
CCGCCCCAAAGTAGAGAGCCGATCACTCAACGGAGGAACCAGACCAATGCAGGCAGCCGCCCACAACGGCAAATACGGCATTGTCCGTCAGGCCGGCATGGAGCTGGTCAAAATCCATCACGACCTCGAAAACGAAAAGCAGCCCCAGCCGATGGCTCAAAAATCCGCGCCTCCATTAGATTATCAGCAGTTCCCTTCAAAGCCCCTCTATTTCCCCCATTGTTTCCGGCTTTTCCCCTCCACTTCCTCTCCATTGCCCCCTCTCAGCCATTCCCAACCGGCCCCCCAATCCGCATCTCCATTGAATTATCACCAACTCCCCCCAATCCCTCTCCGCAGCCATTCCCAACCAGTCCAAAGCTCCCCGTCTCCATTGAATTATCACCAATTGCCCCTCAATCCTCTCCAACTGGTTCAAAAATCTGCGCCTCCATTGAATTATCAGCAATCTCCCCCAAACCCCCTCAGCAGCCCTTTTCAACTGGCTCAAAAATGCGCGCCAACGTCTCCGCAGGTCCAAAATCCGGCTTTAAAATGCGCACGGCCGTTTTTAAATGGCTTTAAAATGCGCGCCGCCTGCGCGCCGCGGTGCGCAAATTTCCCCAAAAACCCCATTTCCAGCCCAAAAACCCACAAAACAGCAATTTTTGACAACACCCCCCCTCGATGGAGAACAAAAACATGGGCTCGAACTTTTTAACCTACCCCTCCAGCCATTCCCTGGCCAGAACACTCAAATCGTCGAGATTGACTTGGCAGTCGCAGGTAAGGTCGCCCTCGCAGGTCCGGCTGTCCAGCCATGTTTCCCCAAAAATAGCCAAATCCTCAAGGTCAACAATGCCATCCTTCGTAAAATCACTGATTAAGGCGTGCCGGCGATACAGAGAAAAAATATCCTCATCACTCAGACTGCGGTCGTAAATGCGTACCTCGTCCAGATATCCCTCGAAGAAACCCGTGGTTGCGGCGGCGGCATTCTTAAAAGCGCCGATCATCACGTTCTGCCCCGCTGCCGTATTGACAGTTTGTTCATTGCTCGAAAGGGCCGCTTGCAAAATGCCGTCAACATACAGCCGAATCTCACTGATATCCGGGCTTCCATCATTGGCGAAAACCGCCGCCGCATGGTGCCACCGGCCGTCATTAACAGTCGAGGTCGATGTTGTCCGAACGTACCCGCCCCAGACACCAACGCTGACGGTTCCGTCAGCTTCTACACGGAAAAACCACTTTTGCCCGGAATTTTCGCTCCCCCAGCTGAGGATGCATACCTGCCGGGCCGCAGTGGTTTTGACCCAGGCGGTACAAGTACGGCTGGCAGGTCCAAGAACGCCTTTGTACCCGGCAACCTCCACATAGTCATCAACCCCATCAAAAAACAAACCGCCGCATTGTTTGCCGGCAGTCCGCGCTGCAAAGTCCATATTAACCAGCACGCCGTTACGGCCGTTTCCAGAGGCATCAGCAGTCGTTGTTCCGGCGGCCTCATTAAACGACCAGTAAGCCGTCGGGCTGTCCACACCGCGGCCGTCAGCCACAGACCGTCCCGTCAAACCTCGTGCGTAAAGGCGGGCGATTTCAGCATTGGACAAGGGGCGGCTCCAAAGAGCCAAATCGTCCATGCTGCCGCGAAAATAAGCATCCCCCGACCAGTTGCTTTTGCCGATGTAATTTCGAGTACGGTTTACAATGGGCGGCACGGCTGTCTTGCCGGCAGCAATCTCAGTTCCATTCTTGAACAGTTTTACATAACCGGAAGCATCCAGAACGGCGGTAAGCATTTGCCACTGATTCAGCGCAATGGTCCCAGAAGCCGTCGCTTTCCCACCGCTGACCGAGCCGTTGTATGCTTCGAAGGATAAGGTGTTTGATGTGTCTTGCCGTGCAAAGACAATATTGTTGCTGGCTGAACCGCAGCCCAAATCCAGAAAACGAGCCCAAAAGCCCGCCGCCGTGGGATACACCCAGACGTTGACGGTCATGCCGCCGGTAAAGTCGGCAAAGCCCTCCGGCAGCCGCACATAATCATCTACACCGTCAAAGCTCAGGGCATCCGCCATCAGTCCGGCAGTACTCACAGGGCCAACCAGCAACGCATGGTTCTGTGAGGGAGATGAATCCAGCAGAGTACTTCCGCTGATGAACGCGGAGTCCATCGGGTAATGAACAAACAGCCCCTGCGTTGGATAAGGGGCCGTAGTAAATGTCCAAAGACGACCAGGGGCAATATCCTGTTCGGCTGTTTCTTCATCCACCCGCCAATAATAGGCAGTGTCCTGCACGAGCGAGGGTCTGAAGAGCGTGCTGGTCTGGCGGCCTTTGTATTCCGGCGAAGCGGGTGCGGCATTCAGGACCGCGATTTGCTCCGTTCCCAGATAAAGAAGATGAGCAGCAGCCAGAGAGCCGGCCGTCCATTCAAGACTAATCACATCAGTAGTCCCCATGGTTTGGGTCGGCGGAGCAGGGTTTTCCGCCTGACCGCCCGTTCTGTACAGCAGCTGCACTTCCTCAGGGGTAAGGGCATAATTACAGATTCTCACATCATCCAAGCGGCCTTCAAAATAGGCATCCGCCGACCAGTTGCTTCGACCTATGTAGTTGTTCACCCGCTGGATGTTGGAGGGCACAGCAGTAGTGCCGGATGCAATCTGCACACCGTCTTTGTAGAGAAGAACATTGCCGGAAGCATCCAAGGTAGCGGTGAACATTTGCCACTGGTGAAGTACAATCGCACCAGTTGCACGCACCTGGCCGCCGCTGGCGGTTCCGTCATATCCCTCAAAGAACAGGTCGTTGGAATTGCCATATCGGCCAAAAACAATATTGTTATTGTACTGGCCATTGCCAAAATCGAGGAAACGGGCCCAATTTTTGACCGCCGTAGGATAAGCCCAGACAGAGACAGTCATGCCCCCCCTGAAATTGGCAAATCCATCAGGCAAGTCGATATAATCATCAACACCATCGAACAGCAGTGCCCCATTCCATGGACCTGCTGCGGCATTCTGCTCAAATGCAAAGGAATCTCCGCAAAGCGTGCCATGACAGCCGAAACCGCTGGAGTCAGCGGCGAGCGTCCCGCTGGTTTCATCCAGCATCCACCGGCCTATGAGTCTTTCGGCGAACCACGTATGGGGGGTTGTGCCGCCGGGAGTGGAAGCCATTCTCCAATAGGCCAGTGCAACCGAAGCATTGTCAATCATGTCGGCGGAACTGATGCGGCTGGTATCATTCCACACCGCCGGATACAATCCATTGGAAGGGTCTATGCAATTGACATACAGAAACTCCAGATAGCCGGCGGCCGTATCGAGCCAGCGGGAATTGCCGTCCGATTCGTACAAATCCGCATAGGCATTGGTCATATCATGGCCGCCCCATTTACCGTGCTGGGTGAGGGCCTGTGTTGTTCGGTTGATAAAGACATGTTCCATCGCGGCGGCCATACGTTCCGCCTCGGCAAGATAAGTTTCGCTGCCCGTGATCTGGTAAAGACGGACGGCGGCTTGGGTCATTACCGCCGTCTGATAGCCAAGGGCCCCCTGGTTGGTTTCATGGAAAAGGCCGGTGTCATACCGAAGGTTGGAGTTCATAATCCAGGAATACAACCTCTGCCCATCCGTCTTGTAGTGCTCGATTGCGGTTTTCTGATACAGAATCAGGTTGGCCAGAATTGTCGGGGCTGTGGAGCACACACTGGCTCCGCCGGTATCTGATTCATGCCAGCGAATCCCGCCGTTAGGGGAATCGGCGGGGTCATTTTCACCGCTCATACAGAAAACGACAGTCTCCTGTGCCCATCCGAGATACTTGGAGTTTCCAGTCAGTTCGTACAGGTCCAGCAAAGCCAGTGCAAGCCAGGCATTATCATCATAGTAGCGGTCACCACAGCCGCCGTAGGAGGAATTAAATCCGCTGGTTTGATTCTGCGTGCACCAGTAGTGCAGACGCAATTGCTCCACCAGCTGTTCGGCCCTCTGGAGATAGGCAGAATCAACCTTTGCAGCAGCAGCGAGGGCACGCAGTATAACGCCTTGACCCCACACATAATCAGGCCAGGTTGCGGTCAGGGAATTGCGGTAAAGGCCATCTCCCCGGCCATACCGGTTTTGAATTTGAGTAAGAATTTCCTGCCCCCACCGCTGGAATGTCGGACCAGTGATTCTATCGGCCCAAGTGTGCTGGGCAGCGAAAAATGACAAAAAAATCGATACAAAGAGGGATGCACGTGCGGTTTGATTCATTCACACCTCGATCTTTACAAAATACATCTTTTTCGTTCAGATCAAACAATTTGAGTCAGACAAACCAATGGTCCCCATCTGGATGGGGTTCATACCCCCAATAAAGAGCTAAAAATTTCACATAGGCCAAACTGTTCCCCACACACATTTATTTTACAAAAGCCCCTTCCCCTTCGTCAAGAAATAACCGGCGGGCGGTCTTCGGAAGCGGGGAGTTGGGGGGGGCGGGGGGTGTTGTCAAAAATTGCTGTTTTGTTGGTTTTTGGGCTGAAAATGGGGTTTTTGGGGAAATTTGCGCACCGCGGCGCGCAGGCGGCGCGCATTTTAAAGCCACCTGAAAACGGCCGCGCGCATTTTAAAGCCGGATTTTGGACCTGCGGAGGCGTCGGCGCGCATTTTTGAGCCAGACAAAAAGGGCTGCTGAGGGGGTTTGGGGGGAATTGCTGAGAATTCAATGGAGACGGGGATTCTTGAGCCAGAGGGGAAGGGTTGAGGGGTTGTGGAGGCAGGGGTTGGTAATTCAATGGAGACGGGGATCCTTGAGCCAGAGGGAAAGGGTTGAGGGGTTGCGGGGGCAGGTGCGGAGAATTTAATTGAGAGGGGGATTTCTGAGTCAGAGAGGAAGGGCTGAGAGGGGGCAATGGAGAGGAAGTGGAGGGGGAAAGCCGGAAACGATGGGGGAAATGGAGGGAGTTTGAGGCGGATAAGCGCTGTCGGGTTTTGCTCCTTCTGCTGCCCATTTTAATTCCTTTAGTTCCTATACCTTGCGGCTCCTTTGGGCCGGATGTCTGCTCCTTCGTCAGTCAAGCGGGTATTATACCATAAATGTTTTTGAAATCAAGGAAATGTTTGGTAATTATCAAACTTTTTTGGCAGGCAGGCGGAGCCGCGGTTTTGGAAAGAATTAAGAGTAAAAAGGGGAATAGTCGAGGAAGCGGGTCTGGTTTTGGGTTTTGGATGAAAAGTAAGTAAAAAATGGGGGAAATGGCTTGCCGGAGGGGGTTGAGGTTGGGTATAATAGCGGCGAAACGGCTGCTTTGAAAAGACATCAAAAAATAGAAGGGAACAAATAAGATATTGTTACGGCAAAACGCCTATGGCAACATTCGAAGACTCATTACATTTGGCGAAAGAAAAAATGCTGGACAATACCTTACAGCCGACTATCAAACAGAATACTATTGTTTGTCAGATGAAGCAGCGGCGATTCCAGATGACTCCGGTAGTAATTTCCGGGCGGTTTTTTGCATCCAGTCGGCATCGCCGAAGGGGCGGCCGGTGGAGCGGTCACCTGCGGCCCGAAAGGAAAGAATGCGTACGGCTGCCACAGAAAAAACAGTTTGCCAGCAGTTGAGCCGAAATGGCGGGAAACGACCGATTGACCCCTGTCAGCAAGTTCTGTAAAAATGTTCGTAAAGAAGCTTGGTTATACAGATACTCGCTACTTTTGCAGGCCGACCGTGCCAATGGTTGATCTTGGATAGGTAATGGAACGGGCGAGTGAGAGCACGTAATGGGATTTTCTCAGGGATTGGCGCTGTCTTTTTTGCTTTGCAGAAATTGCCTTCCTTTTTCTGAAATTTCCCAAATGCCGCGAGGGCTGTCGTTTTTCAGGAGCCCTTCGCTCATCAGGCGATTTCGTGCCCATTGGGCTGCGTTGCGCCAGCGAAGATTCCTTGGATCAGAGGTCAGCGGTTCAAAATCATACGGCTTGAGTATTTCTTGCATTTTTCTGCCGACGCAATCCAGTACCTCTGCTACTGGGCCGGAGCCGCCCATTTCGGTTAGGACCTCTAAAATCGGTATGCGATATGCTTCTTCGGGTGTGCGCATTCCCCTCTGGAGACGGCCGTGATTTCGTCGCTGGATGCGGGCTGCCTCCATTTCCTCCTGATCCATTTCGATCTGGGTTAAGGATTCCCATTCCTTTTTCAGGGAAGAAATTTTGTCGCGGAAGGCGGTCAGTCTGCCAGCGTGTTCGAGGGTCTCTCGGGCGCGGTCATAATCGCGATTTTCAAAGGCCTTCGCGCCCACTGTATTGATAAAATCAATCTCCGCTTCCATTTCTTCCAGCAACATCTCGAAGGCCGCACTGACATTGGTGGGATTGTTTTCGAGCATAAAAACCTCCTTTCATCCTATTATTTTAAGGGAAATCATACACAATTTGGGTGATTTGGCAAGGGTTTTTGGGGGGTTTTGTTGGGGTAATGACGGTGCGGGGGTTTCGGCACCATGCCGGAATGCCCCCGCTGTGCAGAGAATCGGGGGCTTTTGGCTAAAAGCCCTTCTGCCGCATTTCTCCCCTCGATTGCCGGCTTTTCTCTGCACCCGTCTATTGCCCTCCTCCGCCTTGCCTTTTGTTTTTTCTGGCGGCGAACGAGTTTGGCCGCCGTACAAAAATAGTGTACGAGGGTGGTCTGACAGGGTTGGTCGTATCCTTAGGACGGCGGAGGAGGGGCGGGGTCTGACAGGAGCGGTCAGGCGTACTATGTTTTGTATATCGGGCGGGGCGGGGAACCGAAGAATTGAGGGGGAGGAGGGTGAAAAAATTTTTCAGTTTTTTTGTTTTTCTTGCCGGCGTTCGTACCTGTGTGTCATCTGTTTGATTTCATTTTTGACCTGGCGGATGAGGGAGGGCGGGGAAAGGACTTTGGCACGGCTGCCGAAGCTGAGGATCCAGCGGAGCAGTTCATCAGTGGGTGTTATTTCAAACTGGACGATGAGGGTATCGCCCGTGTCGCGGATAATGGTTTGGGATGGATGTCGTCGTGTTTCGCGGACGTTGGCGGCGGCCCAGCCGTCGAGTTGGATTCGGATTTGGCGGGGGTTGGGGGGCTTTGAGAAGATGCCGAAACTGTCCTGTGTGTGACGAACGAGGGAGAAATCGGGGGGCCGCTGGAAAGTGTGTCCGGTTGGTTCTGCGGATAGGATTCTGCTGATTTTGAGGGTACGGATTTCTTCGTATCGTTCCATCCAGCCGATGCAGTATAAATCGCCGTCGAAAAAGACCATGCCGTAGGGGTGATAGAGGGTTTCGTAAGGTTCGCTGGAGCGGGTGGAGCGATAGCGAAGGCGGATGATGTGTGAATCCTGAACGGCGCGGGCGAGGAGGCGTATGATTTTGTCGTGGGCGGCGTAGGTGTTCAGTGCGGTGGTTTTGACGAGGAGGTGCTGTTCGAGGGTGGCGAAATAATCGAGGGTGCGTGGGGAGAGCATAGCTTTGATTTTGTCCATGAGGGTTGCTATGCCTTCGCCGAAGAGAGTGCCGGAGAGGGGGGACAGGAGTTTCTGGCTGAGGTAGAGACTGATTAGTTCGGTGGGGGAGAAGAGCATTTGGCCGGTTTCGATGAAGCGGCTGTGGAGTTTCCAGAAACGTTTGCCAAAGAGGCGTTCTTCGAAGGTGATGGGGAAGCCGAGTTCACAAAGGATTTTGAGGTCGCGGAGTACCTGACGTTTGCTGCACTCGAGGCGGTGTGCCAGTTCGTCGGCGGAGATGCCGAAATGGAAGGACTGAAGGATTTTGAGGAGGTTCCACTGGCGTATCAGTGACTGGCCGCGAGACATGAGTGTTCCTTTCCGTCTGAATCCTTCTTTTTCAGTGTGTTTTCCAGCGGAGCCGTGTAAAAAGCCGGCCGGGTTAAGGCAAGTTTTTTTGCGATATGCGGCGGGCGGGGGGGTGAATGTTCAGGGGGTGGAGAGTCGGGCGAGTACGTACTCCTGAAACTTTTTGATGAGGGCAAGTGTGCAGGGGCCTGGGCGGCCGTTTCCGACGGGTCTGCCGTCAAACTGAATGATGGGCTGGATGTCTTTGGTGGTCAGGGCCATGAAGAGTTCATCCATCTGGGCGGCCTGCTGGGGGGTGAGGGCCTTTTCTACGGGGGTCAGGCCTGCATCGCGTGCGATTTGCAGGACGACGGAGCGTGTGATGGATGGGAGGATTTCCGGGCCGAGGGGGTGTGTGTGGAGGGTTTTTTCGCGGCCGTTGACGGCGAAGAAGGTCGAGCCGGCTCCTTCGGTGATGAGGTTTTTGTCGTTGACGAGGATGGCTTCTTCGCAGCCTTTGCGGTCGGCTTCAATCCGTGCGAGGACGTTGGGCAGCAGGTTGAGGGATTTGATGTCGCAGCGTTTCCATCGCAAGTCGGGGTGAGTGCAGACGCGGACGCCGGCCAGTTTTTTCTGGGGGTTGTCCCGCAATTCCTGGACGGTGAGGAAGAACGAGGGTTTGAGGTTGGGGGCGGGGAGATGGTCGCGGAGCTGGCAGCCGCGGGTGAGGTGGAAATAGATTTTGGCGTTTTGAAGGCCGGCCTGGCGGAAGGCGTCGAGGACGCGATTGCGTATTTGGGTGATATTGAGCGGGGAAAGTCGGATTTCGGCGGCACTTTTTTCGAATCTGGCTAAATGTTCTTCAAAGGCAAAGAGCCGTCCCTGATAACTTCGAAGCACTTCATAGACGCCGTCTCCGAAGAAAAGTCCGCGGTCGAGTTTGTCCAGCGGCACTTCGGTCAAAGGCAGCAGTTTTTCATTGATGACAGCAAGTTCCATTTTATTCTCCGGTTATAAACGTTGTTTTCCTTATCATAAGAATATCGTCAAAAAAAGCAATGCGAGATAAAAGCGAGGGAAAGAGAAGAGGGGACTGGGTGCTGGAGTGTTTCTAAGTGGTTAATTTATAAGGGGTTGTAATTTTGTTAAATCCGGCAAAAAAAACTTTACAAATGGAGATGCAAGCCCTACAATACTCGCCTCTTGAAGTGAATCCATGGAATTTGTTGAAATCTTAGCAGTGAGAAGGAAGACGATGTACGCGATTATTGAACAAGGCGGCAAGCAGTATAAAGTGAGCGAAGGAGACGTTCTTCGCATCGAACTGACGGATGCGGCTCCTGATGCGCAGGAAATTGTGCTGGATAAGGTGCTGATGGTTCGTGATGAGAACTCGGTTCGATTGGGCAACCCTTATTTGGAGGGTGCAAAAGTGACGGCTCGTTTCGATGGGACGGCGGAGGACTCTGTGGTTAAGGGGCCGAAACTGTACCCGATGTATTTCCGGCGGCGGAAGAGTTCGAGCAAAAAGATTGGGCATCGACAGAAATATCTGCAAGTTATGATTGAGCGGATCGAAGGATAGCATCAGACCTGGTGAAATGAGGTCGAGGATTCCAACCTGCCTGCCGAAAGGGGGGCAGGTTTTTTTATAGGCCGAGAGAAAAAGCGGAGAAAAAGAGGGGCGGGAAATTGCGAAAGGGAGTGTATGCGTGATTTCTGGATGGTGTTTGTTCCGTTATTTGTAGCGGTGGATGCGATAGGGACTTTGCCGATATTTCTGGGTCTTGTGGAGGGGGTTCCGAAGGATGTTCGCCGTCGTGTTGTTGAGCAGTCTTTTGCGACGGCTTTGTTTGTTGCGGTTGGTTTTATCTTTCTGGGCAAGAGCATCTTTCATTTTCTTGGGATTACGATATTTGATTTTATGGTTGCCGGCGGCGTTCTTCTGTTCATTATTGCGACGCTGGATATGACGACGGGGACGAAGTTTGCACGGCGTGTGGAAACGCTGGGTGCGGTTCCTTTGGGGGTTCCGCTGATTGTTGGGCCTGCGGTTCTGACGACGAGTCTGATGCTGGTGGATGTGCATGGTTTGACGGCGACGCTGGCGGCGGTTGTGTTGAATCTGCTGCTGGCGGTTGGGATTCTGCTGTCGGCTGATTTCTGGAATCGGATTTTGGGGCAAACGGGGTCTCAGGCGATATCGAAGGTGGCGAGTTTGATTCTGGCGGCTATTGGGGTGATGATGATTCGGCGCGGGATTTTCGGGATTATTGGAGGGGCTTCTTTGTAGGGACGGTGCGGCGGGGATTAGGGGGTGTCTATCAGTTCGCTGGGGTGCTCGAGGAGTTTCTTGATGTGGTCGAGGAATTGGGCGGCCTCGGCGCCGTTGACAATACGGTGATCGACGGAAAGGGTGAGGGTCATTTTTTTCCGGATTTGGATTTGGGGGCCGTCGGGGACGCATTGTTCGCGGATGCAGCCGACACCGAGAATGGATGCCTGGCCTGGGATGACAATGGGGATGAAGGAGTCGATGCCGAATTTTCCGAGATTGGTGATGGTCATGCAGCCGCCTTCTAAATCGGCGGGGCCGAGGGCGTTTCGGGCGGCTCTGTCGAGCAAGTCCTGGACGGCGGCGGAAATCTGAAAAATCGTAAGGGTATCCACCTCGCGCAGGACGGGTGCGACAAGTCCGTGCCGGGCGGCCAGGGCCAACCCGATGTCGATTTGTTCGGCCAGTTCAATGGCGTCTGTTGTGAGTTGTCCGGTCAAAATGGGATAACGCCGCAGGGAGAGGGCGGCGGCCTTGAGAAGAAAGTCGTTGTAGGAGATGGTCCGGCTTCCCTGGCGGCTGAGGTTCTGACGTACCTGGGCCAGTTCGGTGACGTCGGCCTGGAGAATCAGATAAAAGCATGGGATTTGCCGTTTGGATGTGAGCATCTTCTGGGCGATGATTTTCTGCCAGCGGGTCAGGGGGATGCGTGCGCCGGGTTTGAATTGGGAGGCAGGGACGGGTTGGGACGCTTGAAAGGCATCGAGTGCTTCCTGGGAGGTGGCGGGCATGGGATGGCTTTTCGAGCGGGTTTGGGTCGAGGGGGTGGTGCTGTCGGCGAGTGGGAGCGTATGGGCGGCCGGGGCGGTCAGTTCGAGGATGCTTTCGCGGGCGGCCTGAACCTGCTGTCTGAGCGTTTCGATGCGTTCGGGGTCGAGGGGCTGTCCGTCATCGAGGAGCACAAAGAGGGGGGTTTCGACGGGGAGTACATCTCCCTGTTCGGTCAGAATGGCGCCGATGATGCCGGCAGCCGGGGATTCGATCTGCATGGTCGCCTTGTCTGTTTCGAGGTCGGCCAGCACCTGTCCTTTGCGTACTTTTTGACCGACTTGTACATGGAGGGCCACAATGACGGCTTGTTCCATGGTTCGTCCGAGTCTGGGCAGTATAATTTCTATCGCCATCGGCAGATTCCCGCGTATCGATTGCTTTTGCTGACTAATTCGGGATTTGTATATACCATTGCCCGAAAGGGTCTGCAAGTATATTTTGCGCGGTCAGCTGCGTGCGAACTGGATGAGTGCGGCGGAGATTTTTTCGAGGGGGACAATCGCTTCCGCGGCGTTGAGCCGGATGGCTTCCCTGGGCATTCCGAAGACGACGCAGGTGGCTTCATCCTGTGCGATGGTGTGTGCGCCGGCTTCTTTGAGGGCCAGGAGTCCTTTGGCGCCGTCGTTGCCCATGCCGGTGAGAATGGCTCCGACGGCATTGGCGCCGGCGTATTTGGCGACGGAGTTGAAGAGGACTTCGACGCTGGGTTTCTGGTGGCAGACGGCGGGGCCGTCTTTGATTGCGACGTAATAACTGGCTCCGGAGCGCTGGAGGACCATGTGATAGCCGCCGGGTGCGATGAGGACCCGTCCGGGGATGATGTGGTCGCCGTCGGCGGCTTCTTTGACCTGTACGGCACAGGTCTCATTGAGCCGTTCGGCAAAGGAGCGGGTGAATTGTGCCGGCATGTGCTGGACGACGAGGGTTCCCGGTGAATCGGCCGGCAGAGAGGAGAGGACACAGGTAAGGGCCTGCACGCCTCCGGTGGATGCTCCGATGGCGATGATTTTGTGGGTTGTTTCGAGCAGATGGGCGGATTCGGCGGGTGCCGCCGGTGCTGCCGGTGCGCTGACGGGTTTTGGGAAAGACCCTTTGGGAATGGCCAGAATGGTCTGGCAGAGCTGTTTGCAGGCATCTCCGACGCTGTAGGAGGGGCCTGGTTTGGCCAGCACTTCTACGGCGCCTGAGGCAAGGGCTTCGACGGCGGTTTTGCTTCCCTGGGGGGTCAGGGAGCTGAAGATGATGACGGGCATGGGATGATATTTCATCAGTTTTTTCAGGAATGTGACGCCGTCCATTCGGGGCATTTCGACATCGAGAATCAGCACATCGGGATTAAGAGTTACGATTTTGTCGCGTGCGATGTAGGGGTCTGGTGCTGTGGCGATGACCTCGATGGAGGGGTGGGCATCGAGCTGTTTGCTGAGAATCTTGCGAACGATGGCGGAGTCGTCCACGATGAGCACTTTGGTTGTTTTCTGTTCGGCTGCGAGCATAGCAGTCTCCTTTGTCTCAGAGGACCTTTTCCACTCCGCCGGTTTTGACGATGGCGGTTCCGTCCCCCAAATAGAGGTAAAAGTTTCGCGGCTGGTCACCGCCGACATCGTGGCCTTTGAGGAGAAGTCCGTGCTTCCAGAGGACTTTTCGGAGGGCGAGGAAATTGCGTTTTCCGATGTCAAATCCCTGGGGTCCGGTTTTCATGGCGGCTCCGCCGGCGACTTTGACTATCATTCTGTATTTGTCTGCTCCGTATCGGATTAGATTGGCTAATAGTGTCTCCATTCCGGTATCGCAGAACATAAAGGGTTCTGTCTGTGCGCGGATGGGGTCCATGGAAGATTCCGGCAGCTGATAATGAATCATGCCTCCGATGGTGACCGCCGGGTCATAGACGGCAACGGCCAGGCAGGAGCCGAGAGAATAGGTGACCAGAACAGAATCCGGGTCGGAAGAAATTTTCGCGTCGGAGACCTGCACAACAACGTGATTTTTTTTCAGGGAGGTCGGCATTCTCATTTCCTGTAGATTGTCGGCTGGATGTATCGGAACGAATGGCGGATTCCTGTGAGCGATTCGGAATGGCCCGTAAAGAAAAGGCCTCCGTTGTCGAGTACGTCGTGGAATCTCTGGACAAGTTTTTCCTGAGTGGGCTTGTCGAAATAAATCATCACATTTCGGCAGAAGATAAAATCGAATGGGCCTCGGAAGGGCCAAGGGTCCATGAGATTGAGGTATTTGAAAATAAGGATGCTGCGAAGGGCCGGGCTGACCTCGTAGAGGAGAGGAGTGGATTTGTCCTTTTTGGGTTTGAGATAGCGGCTCTTGAGTTCGGCGGAGAGGTTGGCGACCCGCTGCGGTTCATAAAGTCCTTCCTGGGCAATTCGGAGGATTCGTGTGGAGATATCGGATGCGAGGATTCGGATATCCCAGGATTGGGCAAGCGGGACGGCCTCGAGGAGGGTGATGGCGATGGAGTAGGGCTCTTCACCGGACGAACAGCCGGCACTCCAGGCGCGGATGCGGAGTTGGCCGGTTTTCTGTTTTTTCTGAATTAAAGCAGGGAGGAATTGGCGTCGAAGGTATTCGAAATGTTTGGGTTCGCGGAAGAAACTGGTGAGGTTGGTGCTGATTTGGTCAATCATTTCGTAGAAGGTGGTCTGGGTGGGGTCGTCGAGAACGAAGTCGATGTACTGGTCATAGGTTTTGAAACGATATTTTCGAAGCATTTTGGCCAGGCGGGCGCGGACGAGTTCTTTTTTGCCCTCGTGAAGATTGATGCCGCAGTGCTCATAGACCAGCCGGCAGATGCGCACGAACTGTTCATCGGTGAGGACGGGCTGCTCAATCTGGAGGGTTGGGAATTGCATAGTCGTTCCTATAGATAAGCGGCGGGGTCCTGTGCCAGTTCTATCAGGCCGGGTACATCGAGAATCAGACTGATGCGTCCGTCGCCCATGATGGCGCCGCCGGAGACCCCTTTGATTTTGCCTAATCCTCGAAGGGATTTGATGACGACCTGCTGCTGTCCGATGAGGTCATCGACCTGGAGGCAGCAGCGTTTGCTTCCTTCGCCGACAACGACGAGAAGGGCCTGGTCGGGCTCCTGGACGGCTCCGGCGATGCCGAACAGTTTGTAAAGCGGAATCAAAGGATGAAGTTGTCCGCGGATTATCACGACCTGGGAGTGATTCTGAATGGTGGAAATCTGGTCTGGTGCGGGGCGCAGACTTTGGATGACGGCGTTGATGGGGATGATATATCGCTGGGAGCCGATGGTGATAATCTGTCCGTCGATGATGGCGAGTGTCAAGGGCAGCCGGATTGAAATCTGGGTGCCCTTGTCGGGGGCGGAGCGGATTTCGATTTTTCCATTGAGGGATTCGATGTTTTTCTTGACGACGTCCATTCCGACGCCCCTGCCGGAGATGTCAGTGACCTGGTCGGCGGTGGAGAAGCCCGGACGGAAAATCAATCCGAAGATTTCCTCTTCGCTGAGTTCCTGGTGTTCGGAAACAAGTCCTTTTTCGACGGCTTTTTTACGGATTTTTTCGCGGTTGAGGCCGCGGCCGTCGTCTTCGATTTCGATGACGATGCTGCCGGCCTGATGATAGGCGGCCAGTCGAATGCGTCCCTGGGGATTTTTCCCTTTCTGCGTCCGCTCCTGGGGGCTTTCAATTCCGTGGTCGATTGAGTTGCGGAGCATGTGGATAAGGGGGTCGGTGATTTTGTCCACGATGGTGCGGTCTAATTCCGTTTCTTCTCCGGCGGTCTGGAAGATGACGGGTTTGGCGGCTTTTTGAGATAAATCGCGGACCAGACGGGCCATTTTCTGGAACGCTCCCTGGATAGGAATCATCCGCATGGCCATGGAGAGTTCCTGGAGTTCGCGGACGATTTTGGACTGGCCGGCGACTTTGCGGAAGAGGTCGCTGTCGGTGTGGCAGGTTTTGCTTACTTCTTCGGAAATCATCAGTTGGGCGACGGCCAGTTCGCCGGTCATATTGATCAAATCGTCGAGCCGTTTGGTGCTTACTTTGATGGTCTGGCGTGCGGCTCCGGCGGCGTCGGCGGAAACAGAGGCGGCCGGGGCGGTTCGGGCTGATGATTCGGGCTGGAGAATCGGTTCCAGTTTGACATCCTGCCGGACATCGGGCAGGGGTTCTTGTGTTTCAGGCGGGGTCTTGCCTTCGGCGCAGTCCTGGATGCGGCGGATGAGGTCTGTCAGGTCCGTCGGCGGAAGAACGGGCGTATTCTGGGTCAGTCCGGTCTGGAGGTCTTTGAGCATTGTTTTGAGCATATCAATGGCTGCAAAGGCCAAATTGCCGGCAAGGCCGACCATGGTGAGGGTTCCTTTTCTGGCACGATCGAGCAGATTTTCTGCGACGTGGGCCAGGCGGTTTACGGCTGTGAGGTTCAGGAAGCCCGCCATTCCCTTGATGGTGTGGAATCCGCGGAAGATTTGGTTGAGGGTTTCTGTGCTGGTTGGGTCGCTTTCGAGCGTCAGCAGTGCGCTTTCCGCCGATTCGATATGTTCGCGGGATTCATTGATGAAGTCCTGAACGAGGGGTGCATCTTCCTGGACGATGGTGATGGGCTGAAACTCGTCGGCCGGAGCGGGGGTCGGCGTTGAGGCCGGGGCTGGGGCCGCTGTCGGTGTCGGGGCAGATTGGAAAAGGGACTGAGAAAGAGTTTGGAGGCGGCTGACGGCCTGGGTGAGTTCTTCGAGGATGCGGTCGGAGTTTTCTGTGTCGGCCTGGAGGAGTTTTTCAATCTGTTCGGCGCCGAGATGGGCGAGGGTTTCGCCCTGCAGGCGGCCGGCTTCTTCACAGCCGCTGAGCTCTTTGATGGCGGACTCGATTTGTTTGAAGACCTGGGCAATTTCCTGAAGGTCTTTGCTGTCCTGGGGGTCCAGGAGGGGGATTTTGCCGGCGGCCTGTTCAATCAGTTCTGTAAGATTTAAATTTTTATCCATAGTTTCAGCTCGTTTTTCCGGGTCAGTCCGTTTTTTGGCTCTGCGTGTCGGCGGTTGGGGCAGCGGCGGTCGGCTGAAGCAGGGCATGAAAGATTTCCATAACGGTAATCAATCCGATCACGCTGCCGGCGGCATCCTGAACAGGCAGTGCCCGAATCTGATAGCGGTACATTGTGTCCATTACCTTCCAGAGCGGCGTGTCCGGTGTTATTGTTCGGACGGGGCGGCTCATAAACCATTTGATGCGAATCTGGAGCGAAGCATCGTCCAGCGGTCTGCGGTATTCTTCGAACGGGGTTCTTAAGTAGGGGCTGATGGCGGCATTGATGTCTGACTGGGAGAGGATGCCGACCATCTGATCTTTTTCTTCAATGAGTGCGTATCGGGCGGCGTTCTGCCGCATTCGCTGGAGTGCCGTTTCGACGGAGTCGTTGGGGGAAAGCCAGAGGGGCTTGGTATTCATAATGATTTGAGCAGGGCAGTTGAGGATAGCGACATCGAGCGGAGCGGCGGCCGGCTGAGAGTGTACGAGCTGCTGAATGGCGTTCCAGACCGGCTGCTGGTCGGCGGTGTTTGTCTGGGGAGCGTCTGCGGTCTGGGAGGGAGCAGGCGGCGTGTCTTGCGGAGCGGGCTGTGTGTCTTGTGCAGCGGGCTGCGGCTGGGCAGACTGGTCGGCGGGCTGCTCCTGCGGCTGGTCTGGAGTCGGCTGGGGCTGGTCGGCTTGCGGTTCTTCTTTGGGCGGTTCGAAAAGGGCTGCCGGAAAGATAGCGGCGGCGTGGAACGGCGGATAATCGCCGACGGTCATCTCCCATACCGTCAGCAGGCACAGGCCGTCGGCGGGGATTGGGAAGACTTCGGCGGGCTTTTCCCAGGGGTTGGTGATTTGGGTATTGGTCTGGAGCAGGTGCTTGTGGCCGGGCAGGTGTTCGCGGTATACGCGATCCCAGGCGCCGACAATCAGATTGCCGATTTCTTTGACGGTATCGGTTAACTTGACGGCTGCTTCGAGGGTGCCCTGTTTGCATTGTTCCTTGATTTTGTCTTCGGGGAGCAGAACGAAGAGGCCGGCGAGCAGAAACAAGGCGGTTTTGTCGATGATGAGGTCAAACCGTCCGGATAAAACTCCTTCTGACTGGACAGAATAGACGGCGGCGAGTTTCTGGAAAAAGGGCTTCAGTTTGTCTGGTGAAGCCGCTCCTGCCTGACAGAGGGCACATCCGATTGAAATTCCGAGCATTCCATTGATGTCTTCACAGAATGTCTGCATGGCGATGGTACTCGCCTGGGGCAGCTGAGTTTCGAGCGGAATGCTTTGGGCGGTTTGCGCTGTCATGGCCAATGGTTCCCTGGAAAGACTTCCTAATCTTTTTTGCGATAAAGGAGCGTAAAGACGGCGGTATATTCCTCGTTCAGACAGACTGGGACGGCGACTTTTTCGGTTCCTTCGCCGAGGGAGCTGCTTAATTCTCTGCCGGAGATGACTGTTGGGATGGAAACGGCGATATCCGGGCAGGCGTCCTGGAGGCGGTGTTTGATGCTGCCCATGACCATGTTGGCGACTTCCCCTACGGCGTCGCAGACTTCCTGGTCGGAGACGGGGGAGTCGGGGTCGAGGGCCAGCATGTTTCGTGCGATTGTCTTGGCGCAGGAGTCGGCGAGGGAGATGCCTAAGCATCCTTCCATATCCCCTTTGAAGGTGATTGTGCCCAGCAGGGAATGAGCCGTCCAATCGACGGCAGTCTCGGCGGCGGGTTCGATTTCCATGAAAATCATGGTTTCGAAGACTTCTTTGGCGGCGTCCAGTACGGTTTCGTGATAGGTTTTCTGTTCAATCATGGAATGTCCCTTTCTGTTTGCATCGGCTGGGTCAACTCATAAAAGGAGCGAGTTTTTCCTGGAACCTTTCGGGGGTGAAGGGTTTGGTGATATAGCCGTTGGCGCCGTCGGCCAAAATGCTGTCGATGAGCTCCTGTGAGCTTTCTGTGGAGACCATAATAATCTTGGTATCCTTGCAGTTTGGGAGCTGTCGCGCCTGCTTGACCATTTCCGTGCCGGACATTTCGGGCATGTTGATGTCGCAGAGGACGATATCGACGGGCGCTGTTTTGAGTTTTTCGATGGCCTCGACGCCATTGCCAGCTTCTTCGGTGCGGTCAAACTCGAGGCCGGACATGCGGACGGTACGCATAATGATTTTTCGCATGGTAGCGGAGTCATCGACAATCATTAACGATTTCGGCATGGGATACTCCTTATTTTCTGGCTGTCTGCTGTTTGTTTTTATCGAGAGAACGTTTTTCCGCCGGAGCATGCGGAGCAGGCTGCTGCGGCGCTGTCTGTGTGTCCCCTGCGATTTGATGATAAATCTGACTGGACAAGGGGAGGTTTGCTGCCGGTGTTTGTTTCATCGGGCCGGCCTGGTTTTGCGAGGCGTCCTGTCCGCGGATGATGGTTTGCAATTGGACAGCAACCTGCTTCATTGCCTGGGCCTGCAAAGCGAGTTCCTCGGCGGCGCTGGCGGACTGTTCGGCCCCGGCGGCATTCTGCTGGGTAATTTTGTCCATCTGTGAAACAGCAGAATTAATCTGGTCGATGCCCTGGGCCTGTTCTTTGCAGGCCGCTGCAATTTCGTCCGCCAGTGCAGAGGTTTTGCTGATTCCGCTGACGATTTGGTCGAGAGCGGTTTTGACCTCCTGAGAAATCTGGACGCCGTTGTTGGCGTTTTTTACGGACAGTTCGATCAGTTCTGCTGTTTTTCCGGCGGCTTCTGCGGAGCGGATGGCAAGGTTTCGGACTTCCTCGGCTACGACGGCAAACCCTTTGCCTGCCTGGCCTGCTCGAGCGGCTTCTACAGCGGCATTGAGGGCCAGCAGATTGGTCTGGAATGCGATTTCATCAATGACTTTGATGATTTTGTCGGTTTGTTCCGAGCTTTTGTGGATTTCCTGAATGGCCTGCATCATTTTCTGCATGGCCTCTGCTCCGGTGTCGGCGGCCTGTCTGGCGCCGGCTGCGAGGGAAGCGGCCTGGGCTGCGTTGTCGGCGTTCTGCTTGGTAGCAGCGGCGGTCTCCTCCAGACTGGAGGATGTCTCCTGGATGGCGGCGGCCTGCTCGGTTGTTCCCTGGGCGAGATTCTGCGAGGCGGCGGCGACCTGTCCGGAGGCGTCGGAAACCTGCTGAGCTCCTGTAAAAATATGTTCGGCAATGGCTATGAGCCGGCTGGTGAGTTTTTGCGATGCCAGGAACCAGATGAGCATGGCCAGCACCGTGCACACGCTTGTGAGCAAAGTGATTTGAATCATAGAAAGCCGACCGATTGAACGGATGCGATCGGATGATTCATAAAATTCGTCTAAATAGGAGCTGGCACCGACAACCCAATCCCACGGTTTGAAGTAGATGACGCGGGCGATTTTTTCACGTGGGGCCGGTTCGCCCTGGTTCTGCCAGGGGTATCGCTGTTCGATGATTTCCGCCGGGCCGGCGCTGAGTGCTTTTTGACAGATTTGCTGAATGAAGAAATTTTCGTCGGCATCTTTGGCCTGCCAGAGATTTTCGCCGTCTCGTTTTCCGTCTTTGGAGATAATGTAGTTTCCTTTGGAGTCGAGTACGAAGACATAGCCGGTTTTGCCGATGGCCGTTTTGAGGATGGCCTGTCGGATATTGGTGCATCGTTCCTGCGGGATTCCGACATAGAGGGCGCCGATGACTTTTTTGTCGACGTCCAGAATCGGCTCGTAGGCGGTGATATACCAGCGGTCCACCACAAAGGCCCGCCCTTCATACCGTTGTCCCTGGAGGAGGGCGGAGACCACCGGATTGGGTGTGCCGTCGGGCTGGATTTTTGGGATGTATGTGCCGATGGCCCGCTTGCCGTCCTTGGTTTGGACGTTGGTGCAGACGCGGAGCATATCTCCCTGTTCATTCATTCGCTGAAAGATGGTGCAGGTAACGCCCATGAGGTCTTTGACGGTATCGACAATGGGAGAAGCGGTATGGATGGATGTGTTGGCGCCCAGCCATGTTTGGCCGACCATCATTTTGGGCAGAGGGAGGGTCTGGGTGCTTTGGCTGAATTGATTGACGGCCTGCCATGTGACAGGGGGCTCCTCGAGATGAACGTCTCCGGTCTGACGAAGAACTTCGCGTGCAAGCCGGAGGGATTGATTAATGTTTTCCTGAATGGAAGTTTGCTCGACTTCGAGCATGTTGTAAATATGCTGGGCGGTATGGTCGAGGTCGGCATAAGCCATTTTTGTGCTTTCCTGCTCCGCCGCCTGAACCATTCGTCGGTTCTGGAAGAGGACGATAGCGACTGTGAGCAGCAGGGGCAGCAGGGTCAGGGATAATCCCTGCATCAGCAGTTTGATTTTTAAGTTCATTTTATTGTGCATTCTTCGGTTTCCTCTGATGAATTCAGGGCCTGGCGCTAAGGCCGACTGCGGCCCTGTTGGCGTTTTCCTTAACTGGGTGTATTCTCCGATGCGGTTTCATTCAGATGAACGCCGCCGAGGACGCGGTCGATGTCCAGCAGAATCTTGATGGATGAGCCGATCTTTCCGATGCCGAGGATAAAGTCGTTCTGTACGGCCGAGCCCAGATGAGAGGATTCTTCGATATCTTCGGCGTTGATGTCGAGGACTTCCTGGACGCGGTCCACAATGAGGCCGGCGTTGAATGTTTTTTCGTTCTGGTTGATTTCAGCAACGATGATGCAGGTCTGCTCGGTGATGTCGGCCGGCTCCATACCGAAACGAAGGCGCAGGTCTATTACGGGAATCACCTGTCCGCGAAGATTGATGACCCCCTTGACAAATGGGGGTGTGCGCGGGACGGCTGTGATGTTCATATAGCCGATAATTTCGCGTACTTTTAAGATCTCCAACCCATATTCTTCTTTGCCGAGGGCAAAGGTTAAAAACTTGCCCTCCTGGGCCGTGTTTTTTCTGGCCGCCGCCGGCGGCGTGACTGTCGTCGTCATAATCGTACTCCTGCTGCTGATTTTTGATTATCGGGCTTTGTCCGAGCCAGAGTCTTTTGACTTTGGCGGTAATCAATTCGGACAAAGAGAGGAAGGGCTTAAGGAAGAGGTTTTGCAAAAGCATGGATGGGGCTGATTTTGAGGGTCTGCGAAGGGCGAAAGGGCGTAAGAAAAGACTGAGAAGGCGGATTTTGAGGGGCTTTTTTTGTTTCGACTTTGCCAAAGAAGAAGATGGAATCGCCGGAGGTCTGATAACTGGAGGGCGCGGCGTGGTGATACACTGCGCAGCAAAAAGGCCGGCGCTGCTTAAGACAGGCCGGCCCTGGATTGCTGAAAATGGTTTTATTATGGGTTGGCAGGTGCTGCGGCGGGCTCCAATTTTTTCCGGAGTTCGGCTATCTGCGTTTGGAGTTCCTGAATTTGCTTTTGCAATTCCTGAATCTGCTTTTCTTTTTCAGTGGATTCATTTTTGAATTTGGTGGACTTTTCCATCAAGGTGCGCGTAATTTCGAGGGCCTTCTGATTGACTTCTTCATACTTTTTCTGAAGCGAGGCCAGTTTGGTGTTTTGCTCTTCGATGGTCTTCTGAGCGGCGGTCAGTTCGTCCTGGAGGGTCTGTTTTTCATTTTGGCAGGTTACCAGTTCCGGATTGGACTTGCAGCCAAGCAGGAGAGCGGCTGCGGCCAGAGCGACACATGCAAGTACTTTTTTCATAGGCCATTCCTTTCTTTTTGCCGTTGCTGTTTTCTATCCCTATGTTCGGAATCTTATCCGTGGGGGGTTCTGAAGGCAAGAAAATCCGGCTGAGTTTTTTGGGGTGCTGTTCAGAAGGGAGAGATTGTGTTTTGAAAGAGTGCGGCGGCAGCTCCCTGAATGAGTGCCCCTTTGCCGGCACGGGCGGGCAGGATTTCGATATGGCGGGATGCGAAATCGTACACATGGTCGGGAAAGTACTCATAGAGCCGCTGGGTGAAATAATCTGCAAAGGGCTGATTTACATAGCCGGCCAGAATGAGGACGTCAGGGTCAAAAAGGTTGACAGCGGCTGCTGCGGCATAGCAAAGATGATCGGCGATGAAGTTGCGGACGGAGAGGGCGTAGGGATTCCGGCTGCGGACGGCTTCGGCCAGTTCTTCGAGGGCTTGTTCGGGAGAGCGGACGGCGGCAAGTCGCCGGCGGAAATCGGTTTCTCCGAGGTCGGCTGTTTCGAGCAGCATTTTTTTGAGAAGTGCGGGGCCTGAAATGAGGGCTTCCAGGCAGCCGCGATGTCCGCAGCCGCATTGAGGGCCGTTGGGCAGAATAGTTATGTGGCCGATTTCGCCGCTGCGTCGTGTGGCTCCTGAAATGAGGCGTCCGTCGATAAGAAAGGTCGAGCCGACGCCGTCGGCGATGTTAAAATAGATAATGTTTTTGGATTGAAGAGAGGGCTGAGAGCGGATTTCGGCGAGGAGGCGGACTTTGGTTGAGTAGAGTTCGATGGGCCAATCGAGTCTTTCTTCGAGGAGGCGGCGGAGGGGGACCATTTTCCAGCCGAGGGGGCTGGAGAGTTCGACGATGCCGTCGGGGGTAATGGAGCCGCTTAAGGTAACGCCGATGCCGAGGATTTTGTCCGGCTGGATATCGGCTTTGCTGACTAAACCGCGGATGTTGATTTCGAGGAGGCGGAGGACGTTTTCAACGGAATGGTTTGTGCCGATGGGGATGGAGATCTGGTCGGTCAGTTCGCAGTGGAAATTAAAGAGGCCGATGCGGACGGTGTGTGGGTTGATTTCGACGGCGACGAGGTGGCCGCCCTGCGGGTTGAGGCGGATTAGGACGGGTTTGGCTCCGCGTCTGCCGCTGGGAAGGGGGGTTTCCTGAATCCATTGTTTTTCGCGAAGGCGGCTGACAATGGTACTGACGGTCGAGCTGCCGAGGTTGGTCATTTCGCAGATTCTGCTTTGGGAGAGTGGGCCGTGGCCGGCGAGGAGGGAAAGCACAATTTTTTCGTTCCGGCGTCCGGCCGTCCTCGAATTAATAGCCGTTTTGTCCATTATCCTTGTTTCAGCGTTTCCAATGCTCGATTGGGGCTTTTTTGCCGCGTTTTGAGTCTGCCGGCTGTCCGCTTTCTTTCTTCAGAAAGAAATATTATCTCAAATCCTGAGTTTTTTCAAGTGAAAAGGCCTTCTTTTGAGGGGAGAAGTTTAAGTCGTTTGCTAATAAGGAGATACAAAATAATAATAAAAAACTTGAATCTTCAGACGGTGGGTGTTATAAAATAATCTCAAGTTATGAGCATAAAAAATTGTTTGCTCCAATACTTTTGAAAACCCTTCAAAAACATAAGGAGAACGGCCGATGGTCGAGTGGTTTGATGTAAGCGGCAAGTGTGTGGTAGTTACAGGCGGCGCGGGGGTTTTGTGCGGGGCGATTGCGGAAGATTTGGCGAGCGGGGGAGCAAAAGTCTGTATTGCAGACTATGACCTTGGGCGGGCGGAAGATTTGGCCCGAAAGATTGAGTCGAAAGGGGGTTTTGCGCTGCCGGTTCGGGTGAATGTTCTGGATAAAAAGGATATTCAGGGGCTGTTTTTGCGTGTTAAGGAGTCGCTGGGTCGGATTGATGTGCTGATTAATGGGGCTGGGGGGAATAAAAAGGATGCGACGACATCTGAGCGGCTGCCGTTTTTTGAACTTCCGGAAGAGGCGAGCCGGTCGGTTTTTGAGTTGAATTTTATGGGGACCTTTCTTCCTTGTCAGGTTTTTGGGAAGTATTTTGCGCAGGAGAAGAAGGGGATTATTCTGAATATTTCGAGTATGAATGCGTTCCGGCCTTTGACGAATGTTGTGAGTTATTCGGCGGCGAAGGCGGCAGTGAGCAATTTTACGCAGTGGCTGGCGGTTCATATGTGTCAGCATTACTCTCCTGAGATTCGTGTGAATGCGATTGCGCCGGGGTTTTTCCTGACGCATCAGAATCGTTTTTTGCTGACGGATGAAAAGACGGGGGAATTGACGGCTCGCGGTCGGACGATTCTGGCTCATACGCCGATGGGGCGTTTTGGCACTCCGGAGGATTTGTGCGGGACGGTTCGGTGGCTGCTGAGTGATGGTTCGCGATTTGTAACGGGGGTGGTTGTGCCTATTGACGGCGGATTCAGCGCCTTCAGCGGTGTGTGAGAAGTTTTGTTTTTGGTTCAGCGAATCGGCAAACGTCGGAGAAGATTATGCTTTATTTTGCACGCGGAAATCCGACAGAGGCAATTTCGGAAGAAGGTCTTCGAGAGGGACTGACGGCGGCTCTTGAGCGGCTGGGCCCTCGCCGAAGGGTGCTGGCTGTCGGGCCGGATATTACTCGTCTTCATTCGCAGGCGGGTCTGCTGACGCAGATGGCGTGGTCGTATTACGGGGCGGCGCTGCGGGATGTGCTGCCGGCGATTGGGACGCATCGTCCTATGACGCCGGATGAAATCAAACGGATGTATGGGGAGATTCCGCTGCCGCTGTTTCGGGTGCATGACTGGCGAAACGGGATTGTTACGCGGGGGGAGGTGCCGGCTTCTTTTGTGCAGGAGGTGAGTGAGGGGAAGGTGGATTATGCGTGGCCTGCTCAGGTGGACCGGCTGCTGGTCGAAGGGGGGTATGACCTGATTTTGTCGATTGGACAGGTGGTGCCCCACGAGGTGACGGGGATGGCCAACTACAACAAGAATATTCTTGTGGGGACCGGCGGGCAGGAAGGCATCAACAAGAGCCATTTTCTTGGGGCGGTCTATGGAATGGAGCGGATGATGGGCCGTGCGGATACGCCGGTGCGTCGGGTGCTGAATTATGCAAGCGAGCATTTTCTGAAGGACCTGCCGATTGTGTATGTGCTGACGGTTGTGGACGGCGGGGGCGGACGGCCGCAGGTGCGGGGGCTGTTTATCGGGGATGACCAGGAGTGCTTTCTTCGGGCGGCGGCACTGTCTTTGGAGGTTAATTTTACGATGCTTGAGCGGCCGCTGCAGAAGGCGGTGGTGTATCTGGACCCGGAGGAGTACAAGAGCACCTGGCTGGGCAACAAGAGTATTTACCGTACGCGGATGGCGATGGCTGACGGGGGTGAACTGATTGTGCTGGCGCCGGGGCTGAGGGAGTTTGGGGAGGATGCGGAGATTGACCGGCTGATTCGAAAGTACGGGTATGTGGGGACGGAGCGGGTGCTTGCGCTGGTGGCGGAGAATGAAGATTTGCGGGCCAACCTGAGTGCGGCGGCTCATCTGATTCACGGCTCTTCGGAAGGGCGTTTTCTGGTGAGGTATTGTCCCGGAGGTCTGAGCCGGCGGGAGATTGAGGGAGTGGGGTTTGCGTGGGGGGATTTGGATGAGATGATGAAGCATTATCAGCCCGCCGGACGGAAGGACGGCTTTCATGTGATTGACGGTGAGGAGGTTTTTTTCATCTCCAATCCGGGTCTGGGGCTTTGGGCATTTCGTGAGCGTTTTCGGGAAACCTAAAAACCTTTGAGTATGAGGAGTTCGGATATGGCACAGGCAGATATCGGCGTGATTGGGTTGGCGGTGATGGGGGAGAATCTGATTTTGAATATGGAAAGCAAGGGTTTTACAGTGGCTTGCTATAACCGGACGGTTGAAAAGGTGGATGCGTTTCTGGCGGGCCGGGCAAAGGGGAAGAAAATTATCGGGTGTCATTCGCCTGAGGAACTGGTTCGGGTTCTGAAAAAGCCCCGCAAGATTATGCTGATGGTCAAGGCCGGCAAGCCGGTTGATGATTTTATTGAGCAGCTGCTGCCTCTCCTGGATGATGGCGATATTATCATTGACGGCGGCAACAGCAATTTTCAGGATACGATGCGCCGCACGGCGTATGTGGAGAGCAAGGGCAAACTTTATATCGGCACGGGTGTGTCGGGAGGAGAAGAGGGGGCTTTGCGCGGGCCTTCGATTATGCCGGGCGGCTCGGCGGCGGCCTGGCCGCATGTGAAGCCGATTTTTCAGAAAATTGCTGCTAAAACCGACCGTGGCGAGCCGTGCTGCGAGTGGGTGGGGGAAAACGGAGCCGGCCATTTCGTCAAGATGGTTCACAACGGGATTGAATACGGCGATATGCAGATGATTTGCGAGACTTATCATCTGATGAAGAGCGGGCTGGGGATGAGCAATGAGCAGATGCATCAGGTTTTTGCTCAGTGGAACGAGGGGGAGTTAAATTCCTATCTGATTGAAATTACGCGGAATATTCTGGCGTACAAGGACAAAGAGGGCAACTATGTGGTTGATTTGATTCTGGACGCTGCCGGTCAGAAGGGTACGGGGAAATGGACGGTGATTGCTGCTCTGGACAGCGGGCAGCCGCTGACGCTGATTGCGGAGGCGGTTTTTGCGCGGTGTCTTTCGGCACTGAAGGAAGAACGGGTGGCGGCTTCGAAGGTTCTGAAGGGGCCGCAGGGGGGTGTTGCCGGCAATCGGCAGCAGCTGGTTGATGATTTGCGGCAGGCGCTGTATGCGTCCAAGATTGTCAGTTATGCGCAGGGGTATCAGCTGATGCGTGCGGCGGCGGCGGAATACAAATGGAATCTCAACTACGGGGGGATTGCACTGATGTGGCGCGGCGGATGCATTATCCGTTCGATCTTTCTGGGGAAGATTAAAGAGGCCTTTGACCGCAATCCCAATCTGACCAATCTGCTTTTGGATCCTTTCTTTTCGGATGCGGTTCAGAAGGCCCAGGCGAGCTGGCGGCGCGTTGTGACAGCGGCTGTTCAGATGGGAATCCCGGTTCCTGCGATGAGTGCGGCGCTGTCGTTTTATGACGGCTACCGGTGCGAGCGTCTGCCGGCTAATCTGCTGCAGGCGCAGCGGGATTATTTCGGTGCTCATACGTATGAACGGGTGGATCGGCCTCGGGGAGAGTTTTATCATACGGACTGGACGGGTCTGGGAGGACAGACCTCTTCTTCGTCGTATGTCGTCTGAAGACGGGAAAGGAACAGGGGATGAGACCATTTATTCACGAGGATTTTCTGCTGGAGAGCAAGACGGCTTCGCGGCTGTATCATGAATATGCCGAGCTGATGCCGATTTATGATTATCACTGTCATCTGCCGGTCAAACAGATTGCCGAAGACAGCTGCTTTGACAATCTGACGGCGGCGTGGCTGAGGGGAGACCATTACAAATGGCGTGCGATGCGGACCAACGGCATTCCGGAAGAGCGGATTACGGGGTCGGCTTCGGATTATGAAAAGTTTGCGGCGTGGGCTCAGACGGTGCCGTACACCCTTCGCAATCCTCTCTATCACTGGACGCATCTGGAGTTGAAGCGGTATTTCGGGATTGATATGCTGCTGGGGCCGAGTACGGGGGAGCGGATTTATGAGGCGTGCAGCGAGCTGCTGAAAACGCCGGAGTTCAGCGTCCGCAATCTGCTTCGGAAGATGAATGTTCGGCTGGTTTGCACGACAGAGGACCCTGTGGACTCGCTGGAGATGCATCAGCAGATTCGGCGGGATGGTTTTGAAATTTTTGTTCATACGGCGTGGCGGCCGGATAAGGCGCTGCAGGCAGAAAATCCTGCTTTTCTGAATTCGTGGCTGGACCGGCTTGAGGCGGCGGCGGGGATGTCGATTCGTTCCTATTCTGATTTGCTTGAGGCGCTGCAGAAGCGGCATGATGAGTTTGCTGCGAACGGCTGCCGGCTTTCGGATTACGGGCTGGAGACGGTGTATGCGGCGGAGTGCACTCCGTCGCAGGCGGAGGCGGCTTTTGCCAAACTGCGGGCGGGGCAGCCGCTGACGCAAAGCGAATGTCTCCAGTACAAGTCGGCGCTGCTGTATGAGCTGGCGGCGATGGATGCGCGGGCGGGGTGGGTGCTTCAGCTGCATCTGGGGGCGCTTCGGAACACCAACAGCAAGATTCTTAAGCAGTTGGGGGCGGACAGCGGCTGCGATTCAATCGGGGATTTTGATATGGCTCGTCCGCTGGCGGCTTTTCTGGATCGGCTGAACCGGCAGGACCTGCTGCCTAAGACGATTTTGTATAATCTGAATCCGCGGGATAATGAGCTGATGGCAACGATGATCGGGAATTTTCAGGACGGCTCCTATCCGGGCAAACTGCAGTATGGTGCGGCGTGGTGGTTTCTTGACCAGAAAGACGGGATTGAACGGCAGCTGGAGGCCCTTTCAAATATGGGGCTTATGAGCCGGTTTGTGGGGATGCTTACTGATTCGCGGAGTTTTTTATCCTTTCCCCGGCACGAATATTTTCGTAGAATCCTCTGCAATGTAATTGCGGCGGATGTGGAGCAGGGGCTGCTGCCGCCGGATTTTGACTGGCTGGGCCAGGTTATTGGGGATATTTGTTTTCACAATGCGTGCCGTTATTTTGGGATGGAGTGTTCCATCTGACGAGGTGAAGATACGATGAAGAAAGGGCTTTTGGTTTTTACGAGTCTTTCGCTGGTTTATCTGACGGTCGTTTACGTGATTTCGGCTTGTCAGGAGGAACGAGATGTTCGGGTTCTTCGGCTGGCTCACAGTCTGAATCTTCGTCATCCGGTTCATCTTACGCTGGAGTATCTGGCTGAGCGTGTTCGGGAGAAATCGGACGGGCATCTGATTGTGGAGGTTTTTCCCAATGAGCAGCTGGGCACGGAGAAAGAACAGATTGAAGCCCTTCAAATCGGCTATATGGCGATGACGAAGACGTCCACGGCGCCGATGGAAAGTTTTGTGCCGGAGTTGAAAATCTTCGGGATTCCTTATTTGTTTCGCGATTCGGAGCATTTCTGGAAGGTGGTGCAGGGGCCGATCGGCAAAAAACTTCTCGAGGCGGGTGTGGACAAAGGCCTGAAGGGGCTGTGCTATTATGATGCAGGGGCGCGGAGTTTTTATGCGAAGAAGCCCATTACCAGCCCGGACGACCTGAAGGGGCTGAAAGTGCGTGTGATGCAGAGCATTATGGCGATGGAGATGATTGAGACGATGGGTGCCTCGCCGACTCCGATTCCGTGGGGGGAACTGTACACGGCGCTGGATCAGGGGACTGTGGATGCGGCGGAGAACAACCCGCCGTCGTTTGAGACCTCGCGGCATTTTGAAGTGTGCAAATATTACATCCTTGACGAACATGTGCGTGTGCCGGATATGCTGGTTATCAGCACGGAGGTGTGGAATCATCTTTCGCCGCAGGAGCAGGCGATTCTGCAGGAGGCGGTTGAGGAATCGGTGGTTTACAACCGGAAGGCCTGGGCGGAAGCGGAAGTCGCGTCGCTGAATGCGGTGAAGGCCGCCGGCGTGACGGTGATTGAGCCGGATAAGACGCTTTTTCAGCAGGCCGTTAGGCCGATGTGGGAACGCTACAAAAATACGGAACTGGGCGATTTGATTCGACAGATTCAGGAGGTACGCTAATGGCCCAATGGATTAAGAAAATTCTCGACTGCTGTCTGGAGGTTCTTGTGATGGTGGTCACAGGCGTGCTGGTGATTGATGTTCTCTGGCAGGTGTTTACGCGGTATGTGCTTGAGAATCCGAGCAAGTGGACGGAAGAGTTGGCGATTTTTCTGCTGGTTTGGGTTGCGCTGCTGGGGGCTGCTGTGGCGACGGGCCGGGGGGCACATCTTGGGATTGATTATTTTGTTCAGAAACTGCCGCGTCGGGGTCAGATTGCGGCGGAGATATTTGCCTTTTTGTGCATTGTTCTGTTTGCGATATTTGTGATGATTGCAGGCGGAGCAGAGCTGGTGCGGATGACCCTGCATTTGCAGCAGAAGTCGCCGGCACTGGGGGTAGAGATGGGGTATGTGTATCTGGCGGTGCCTATCAGCGGCTTCTTTATGCTTTTGTACGGTGCCATTGGGCTTTACGAACGGATTAGAGCGTATTTGATGAGCCAGTCTGAAGCGGCCGAAGGCCCTTCGGATGCGGCGGGGCGGCCTGAGGGCCTGCCGGGAAGGGAGGATTTATGAATTTTCCGGTTCAGGTTCTGGTTGTGAGTTTTGTACTGCTGCTGGTTTTTAATGTGCCGGTGGCTTTTTCGATGGGGATTGCATCGGTGCTGGCGATGCTGGCGATGGGTGATTTGCCGGCATTGGTTGCGGTTGCTCATAAGATGATAACAGGCATTGACGAATTTTCGCTTCTGGCTATTCCCTTTTTTATTTTGTCGGGTTTGTTTATGGGGCACGGGGGGATTGCGCGGCGGCTGATTGATTTTGCCAATGTCCTGGTGGGGCGTTTTCGCGGGGGGCTTGCGCTGGTGAATATTCTTACGTGCATGCTGTTTGGTGCGATTTCGGGGTCGGCGACGGCGGCGGTTTCGAGTGTGGGCGGCTTTATGATTCCGCTGATGAATAAGAGGGGGTATGACCGTGAGTTTAATGCGTCGGTGACGATTACGGCCGCGACGACCGGCTTGCTGATTCCGCCGAGCAATGTGATGATTGTGTATTCACTGGCGGCGGGCGGTGCGGTTTCGATTGCTGCGATTTTTATGGCGGGGGTGATTCCGGGGATTCTGGTGGGGCTGGCGCTGATGGTTGCCAGCACTCTTATTTCGTGGAGGCGGAATTACGGGAAGGGAGAAACTGTTCGGCTGAGTGAGACCTGGAAGCGTTTCTTTAAGGCCATTCCGGCGCTGCTGCTGATTGTGATTGTGATGGGGGGAATTTTGGGGGGTGTGTTTACGGCGACGGAGGCGTCGGCGGTGGCTGTGCTGTATTCGTTTTTGCTGGCGGTTGTTTTTTATAAGGAAGTGAAGTGGCGGGAAATCCCCGGGATTCTGCTGCAGGGGGGTGTGATGACGTCTGTGGTGTTTCTGCTGATTGCTGCGAGTATGGCGATGAGCTGGGTGCTTGCGGCGGAGCGGATTCCGCAGGATATCAGTGCGGCACTGCTGGGGCTGACGCACAATAAGATTCTGGTTCTGCTGATTATCAATCTGATTCTGCTGGCGGTGGGGACATTTATGGATATGACGCCGGCTGTTCTGATTTTTACGCCTATTTTTCTGCCGGTGGTGGATACGTTCGGGATTCATCCGCTTCATTTCGGGATTATCATGATTATGAATTTGTGCATCGGTCTTTGTACGCCGCCGGTGGGGACTTGCCTTTTCCTTGGGTGCGGGATTGCCGAAACGACGGTTACGAAGGTGATGAGGCAGATTCTGCCTTTTTATGCGGCGATGATTATCGTGCTGTTCATATGCTCGTATATACCTGCGCTGTCGATGTGGCTGCCGGAGCAGCTGGGCTTATTGAAATAATCAGCCGGTATGCGGAGCAGGCGGCGAAAAGAAATTGATTAGAGCACCGTCTGTTCTGTTCGGGCGATGATTTCGTTTTGGAGTCCTTCTCCCAGTTCGACAAAATAGTCGCTGTATCCGGCGACCCGTACAATCAGATGACGGTACTGCTGGGGATTTTTCTGGGCCTCCAGCAGGGTTTGGCGATTGATGACATTGAACTGGACGTGGTGTCCGTCGAGGCGGAAATAACTTCGGACGAGTTGAACGAGTTTGTCGAGTCCTTCGCCTTCGAGCACCTGGGGGTTGAATTTCATATTCAGGAGTGTGCCGCCTGTTCGGGCGTGGTCGAGTTTTCCTGCGGATTTGAGGACGGCGGTTGGGCCTTCGGTATCGGCTCCCTGGCTGGGTGAGATTCCTTCGGAGACAGGCAGTCCGGCTTTTCGGCCGTTGGGCAGGGCGCCGGTGACTTCTCCGAAGTAGATATGAACAGTGGTGGGGAGCAGGTTGATTCGATATTTGTCGCCTTTGGTGTTGGGTCTGCCGTTGACGGCCTCGTAATAGAGGTTGAAGACATCGACGGCGATGGAGTCGGCATAGTCGTCGTCGTTGCCGTAGCGCGGACTTTGGGTTAACTGCTTTTGAAGTGTTTCCATACCGCCGAAGTTGGCTTTTAAGGCGTTTAAGAGGGTTTGCATGGTCATGGTTTTGCGGTCGAATACGTGGTATTTGACTGCCGCCATGGCGTCGGTAAGTGTGCCGATGCCGACACCCTGGATATAAGTTGTGTTGTAGCGCGGGCCGCCGTCGTGATAATCTTTGCCCCGCTGAATGCAGTCGTCAACGAGTACGGACATGAAGGGGGATGGCATCCACTCGGCGTAGAGGCGTTCGATAATCTGATTGCCGCGGATTTTGATATTGATGAAGTGATTGAGTTGGGTTTTGTAGGCGTCGAGGAGCTGCTCGAAGGAGGTAAAGGTTTCGGGCCGGCCGGTTTTGGGTCCGAGCTGGAGGCCGGTTCGTGGGTCTTGTCCGTTGTGGAGGGCCAGTTCAAAGATTTTGGGCCAGTTGCAATAGCCGGTGAGGGTGCAGCTTTCTTTTCCAAAGGCGCTGATTTCGACGCAGCCGCTGGGGCCTCCGCTGCGGGCGTCGAAGAGGGTTTTTCCGTCGTGGAGCATTTCCCGAATGATGACATCCGTATTGAAAATGGAGGGCTGGCCGAGTCCGGTGCGAATGACCTGGCAGGCGCGTTTGAGGAAGCGGTCGGGATTTTTTGCGCTGACTTGAATGCAGCAGCTGGGCTGAACGAGCTGCATTTCTTCGACGACGTCAAGAATGAGATAGGATACATCGTTTACGGCATCCTGTCCGGTTTTGGGGTCTACGCCGCCGATGTTGATGAGGGCGAAATCGGTATAGGTTCCGCTTTGTTCTTCGGTAATGCCGACTTTGGGGGGCGCGGGCTGGTTGTTGAATTTAATCCAGAAGCACTGGAGGAATTCGCGTGCCTGCTGGGGGGTGAGTGTGCCGGCTTCGAGTTCTTTTTTGTAAAACGGGTACAGATGCTGATCGAGACGGCCCGGGTTGTAGGAATCCCAGACGTTCAGGTCTGTGACTACGCCGAGATGGACAAACCAGTAGGCCTGGAGGGCTTCCCGGAATGTTCTGGGGGGATAGGCGGGCACGTGCCGGCAGACGGCGGCGATTTCTTCCAGTTCCTTCTTGCGGATGGGGTCGGTCTGCCGGGCGGCCAGCTGTTCGGCTTTTTCGGCGTAGCGGCGAGCGAGGGTCAGGACGGCGTCAATGGCTAGTTTCATTCCCTGGAGTTCCTGCTGTTTGCGGAAGGCCTGGGGGTCGTTCAGGAAGTCCAGTTTGCGCATGGATTCTGCGATGTCATCCTGAAAGTCGAGCAGGCCTTTGCGGTAGATTTTGTCATCGAGGATGGCGTGTCCGGGTGCCCGCTGCTCCATAAACTCGGTAAAGACTCCGGCTTCGAAGGCGCGATGCCAGTCTTCGCTCATGGCGGCGAAGAGCTTCTCCCGCATGGTTTTGCCCTTCCAGAAGGGGATGATTCTATCCGTATAAATTTTTTTGACTTCGTCGCTGACGTCGAAGGAGGTTTTGCTGCGGCGTGCCATGATTTCAAAATCTTCGAGGGTGTGGCAGCACAATTCGGGGTAAGTATAGGTTGCTTTGGGTGCGGGGCCTCTTTCGCCGACAATGAGTTCTCCGTCGTTGATGCAGATGTATTTGCGGCTCATGATGTATTGAAGGGCCAGCCCGCGGACGATGGGTGCGGACTGCTCCATGGCGATGCCGCTTTGATAGAAGTCTGTAATCAGTTCAGCCCTTTCGGCGCTGATATAGGGTTTGGTGTTGACGCTTTGTGCCCGCAGTTTTGCAACTCGTTCGTTCATTTTTTCACCCGCCGATTTTTACGGTAAATCCCATTTGCTGCAGCTGGTTTGCAAATTCTTTCATCTGTTCGTCTGAGGGTCGCCTGGCATTGAATATTTTGCCGGTTTTGCCGAGGCGCTCGGCTTTGGCAAGCCCTCCACTATTATACGGCAGCAAGTCGATTTGTTTTACAGTTTTTAGATTTTGTACGAAACGGCCGAGGGCTTCGATGGTCTCCGGCTGGTCGTTGAATCCGCCGATAATGGGCATTCGGATTATGACGTGCCTGGCATTTTGGCTTAACCACCTAATATTATCCAGAATCAGGTGATTGTCCACGCCTGTAAATTGGCGATGTTTTGCGGAATCGAGATGTTTGATGTCGCACAAAAACAGAGATGCTACGTCTGCAATTGATTCTATTATTTGACGGCTTGCAAAACAGGAGGTATCGACAGCGGTGTGCAAATCGATGGTTTTGCAGGCGGTCAGCAGGGCTTTCAGGAAGTTGGGCTGCATGAGGGGTTCGCCGCCGGAAAAGGTTACGCCGCCGCCTGACTGGTCGTAAAAAACAGAATCTTTCTCGATTTCTTTCAAAATCTCGCGGACAGATACCTTTCTGCCGACTCGTTCCATTGCCTGGGAGGGGCAGGGGTCGATGCACGTTCCGCAGACGGTACAGCGGCTTATATCTCGATGTATTCTATCGCCTACCCGCTTTAGGGCGTTGTTTGGGCAGATTTGGAGGCATCGGCCGCACAGGATGCAGCGGACGTTGCGATGAATCATTTCTATGCCGACTTCCCAGCTTTCGGGGTTATGGCACCAGGCGCAGCGAAGGGGGCAGCCCTTGAAAAACACGGTTGTCCGGATGCCTGGGCCGTCGTGAATGGCGTATTTTTTGATGTCAAAAATCGTACCGGTTATCTGACTGTTGTCCATCTGATTTTCTCGTTTGTCTGAATCTGTTTTATGATACTTGAAAGGCGGCCTTTTTTCAATCCATTTGGAGATAGGCGGGTCTCGGTTTCGGTGTTTTGTTGTCGGGATTTTTCCATTCCTTTCTCTTTTTTTGCGAAATCTTGACTGAAAAGGGGGGAGTTGGTAGTGTGGGGGTTTTTAAGGGAACTGATTTTCAGGAGATTTGCGCCGTGAGGATACTGTCGGGGATACAGCCGTCGGGAAAACTTCATATTGGAAATTATTTTGGTGCGATGCGTCAGCATTTGGCCCTTCAGGAAGAACATGAAGCGTTCTATTTTATTGCGGATTATCACGCTCTTACTTCTAATCCGGAGCCGGAGGCCCTGCGTGAGCGGACGTTTGCGGTGGCGATGGATTATCTGGCACTGGGTCTGAATCCGGAAAAGACGGTTTTCTGGCGTCAGTCGGATGTGCCGGCGGTAACGGAACTGCAATGGATTCTTTCGTGCATTACTCCGATGGGGCTTCTGCATCGGTGCACGAGTTATAAAGAAAAGGTTTCGCAGGGGCTCAGTCCCAATCATGGTTTGTTTGCTTATCCGGTGCTTCAGGCGGCGGATATTCTGATTTTTGACAGCCAATTGGTGCCTGTGGGGGCCGACCAGAAGCAGCATATTGAGGTAACGCGGGATATCGCCATCAAATTCAATAATACCTACGGGGATGTTTTTGTCATTCCGGAAGAGTATATTGTTGAATCGGTGGCGGTTGTGCCCGGTTTGGACGGGCGGAAGATGTCCAAAAGTTATGATAATACGATTGAGATTTTTGAGGAGGAAAGCAGCATCCGGAAGAAGGTGATGCGGATTGTGACGGATTCGACACCAGTGGAAGAACCGAAAGACCCTCAGCGGTGCAATCTTTTTGCTCTTCTTCGGCTGGCTGCCGAGCCGGCGGAGCTGAAAGAGTGGGAGGAAAGGTACCGGAAGGGGGGGCTGGGGTATGGGACTGTCAAGCAGCGGATTGCGGAGCTGCTGGTTGAGTATTTTCGTCCCTATCGGACGAAACGGGAGGAGTTGGAGAAGAACCGGGATTATGTGGAAAAAGTGCTGATGGAGGGAGCAGCTAAGGCCGGTGCGGCGGCCCGCAAGACGCTTGACCGCGTTCGGCGTGCGGTGGGGCTGAAGGGGATTCTGTGAACGAAGAGCAAAAACTGGTAACGGTTGGGCGGTATGCGTCCGAGATGGAAGCACACCTGGCCCAAATGGTGCTTGAAGAGGCGGGGATTCGCTCGGTTATTCTTGGAGAGCCGATCAGCAGCGGGCTGTATCCTGTTTTTGAGCCGTTTCTTGCGGTGCAGGTTTTTGAAGAGGATGCGGCGCGGGCGTCGGCTTTGCTGGAGGAAAAGGAGAGGGCGGGTGATTTGAACGGCGAGGGGGACTTGTGAGTGAATATCGGGTTCATCTGGATGTTTTTGCCGGTCCGCTGGACCTGCTTCTGTATCTGGTTCGCAAGGAAGAGCTGGATATCTATGATATTCCCATTGCGCGGATTACCGAGCAGTATCTTGAGTATATTGAGATGCTCAAGGTGCTCGATATGGATGTGGCGGCGGAGTTCCTTGTGATGGCGGCTACGCTGCTGGAGATTAAATCGGCGATGCTTCTGCCGAAGGCGGAAACGGAGGATGCTTCGGACGAAAATCCGTCAGACCCTCGGTCTGTGCTGATCGGCCAGCTGCTGGAGTACAAACGTTATAAAGATGCGGCCAATCAGCTGGCGGCGGCGGCGGAGGAACGGCAGCTCCGCTTTACGCGTCCGGATTCGATTCTTTCATCGCTGGCAAAGAAGGAAGAGCCGGAAATTGATCTGGAGCAGGTGAGCGTGTGGACGCTGCTGGAGGCCTTCGGGAGGATTTTGAAGGCGACGGGCCAGGTGAGTTCTTATGAGCGGATTCGCGATGATACGCCGATTGATTTCTATCAGATTGAAATTCTTCATCGTTTGCAGACGGAAGGGGCTATGGCGATGGAGTCGATTTTTGAAGGGCGCAAGAACCGGCTGGTTTTGATCGGGCTTTTTCTGGCGCTTCTGGAGTTGATTCGCAATCGGCTGGTGTGGGCTGAGCAGGCCGAGCCAAACAGTCCGATTTATCTGAAGCCCTTGACCCGTGTTCCTGCTGAAGAAGCGGTGCGGAAAGCGATTTTGTCGGAGCGGGAGGTGGAAGGCCATTCTTCGCAGGCGCAGAATCAGAGCGACGGGGAGTCTGTACAGCCGCAGGCGGTGATGGACCGGCGGCCGACAGAGACGGAAGAGACGGAGGAGATGGAGGAGGATTTATTCGAAACAGACAGACCTTCCGCCAAGCGGGGCGGCATTCCCATTCAGGAGATTCACCCTGAGGGGGGCGGTTCTCCCACTTCCCCACTTTCTGGGACAGGCCAGACCGGTTCGGCTGAGGAGGCACCGGAAGACGGGAAGGGGTGAATTCCTGTTTGACAGGTTTTGCGGTCGGGGGTAGAATCGGGCTGTGAAGTGCGAAAACAGGACGGGAAGATTGCTGACGGGAAAGGGCCGTTTATGGCAGGAAATGTGATAGAATTAACCGATGCGGAATTTGACTCGACTATTCAGGGGACAGATAAGCCGGTGCTGGTTGATTTCTGGGCGCCGTGGTGCGGGCCTTGCAGGATGCTTGCGCCTGTTCTTGAGGAGATTGCCGATGAATATGCCGGCAAGGTCCTGATTTGCAAGGTCGATACCAATCAGGAACGCCAGGCCGCTATTGCCCACGGCATTACGGCTATCCCGACCCTGATTTTGTTCAAAGATGGAGAGGTGAAGAAGAAATGGGTTGGGCTGGTGAGTAAAAATACAATTACAGAAGCTCTTGACGAACTGCTGTAGTTCTTATGAGGTGTTCAGGACAATTGACGGGATACGGCGGGTATCCCGTTTTTTTTTGGCGGATGAAGACAGAAATCTTGACGTCTCCGTGGTGTTTTCTTAGGATTTGGTTTACGGATTAAGGAAGCAACGATGGCACGCAAAGGCATTCTGTTAGCGGGGGGAAGCGGCAGCCGGCTCTATCCGATTACGCAAGCCGTCAGCAAGCAATTGCTTGCGATTTATGACAAGCCGATGATTTATTATCCGCTTTCGGTTCTGATGCTGGCCGGCATTCGGGAAATTCTGGTGATTTCGACTCCGGCGGATTTGCCGCTGTTTGAGCGTTTGCTCGGCAATGGTCGGCAGTGGGGTCTTCAGATTGAGTACGCCTGTCAGCCGAAGCCGGAAGGAATAGCGCAGGCCTTTCTGATTGGCCGGGATTTTCTGAGGGGCCAGCCGGCTTGTCTGATTCTCGGCGACAATATTTTTTACGGGCACGGCCTGACGCAGGTGCTTGCTGAGGCCGGCGCGCAGGAAGAAGGAGCGGTGATTTTCGGCTATTGGGTACGTGAGCCCGAGCGGTACGGAGTGATTGAGTTTGATCGGAAAGGGCGTGTGCTCAGTCTGGAAGAAAAGCCCAGACATCCTAAATCCCATTATGCGGCGGTGGGGCTTTATTTTTATGATTCTCAGGTGGTTGAATTGGCTTGCCGAGTTCGTCCGTCGGCGCGGGGGGAATTGGAAATTACAGATTTGAATAATCTTTATCTGAAGAAAAACCGGCTTTGCGTGAAACTGCTTGGGCGAGGGCTGGCGTGGCTGGATACAGGAACGATGGATGCGATGATTCAGGCGTCTTTGTTTGTGCAGACGGTTCAGCAGCGGCAGGGGCTGATGATTTGCTGTCCGGAAGAAATTGCGTATCGGCAGGGGTGGATTGATGCTGAACAGGTCCTGCGGCTGGCGGCGACGCTGCAGAAGAATCACTACGGCGACTACCTGAAGCAAATGATTGAGGAAGCGAGGCGATGAAGGTTCAGCCGATGCCGATTCGCGATGTTCTTTTGATTGAGCCGACTGTGTCCGGCGACAGCCGGGGGTGGTTTCTGGAGAGCTGGCAGCAGAAGCGTTATGAAGAAATCGGGCTGCCTGCTTTTGTTCAGGACAATGTGTCGTTTTCTCAGCAGGGCGTTCTTCGGGGGCTTCACTATCAGTATCCTCACGGGCAGGGGAAACTTGTTCAGGTTCTTGAGGGGAGGGTGTATGATGCGGCGGTAGATATCCGGCGGGGTTCGCCGACGTTCGGTCATTATACGGCTGCGGAACTTTCTTCGGAGAATCACCATCAGCTGTATATTCCGCCTGGGTTTGCTCATGGGTTTTGTGTGCTGAGTCCGACGGCTTTGTTTGCTTATAAGTGCACGGACTTTTATCATCCGGAGTGTGAAGGGGGCGTTTGCTGGAATGATTCGGATATCGGGATTGTCTGGCCTGTGAAGGAGCCGATTCTTTCTGCCAAAGACAAGCGGTGGTGTCCGCTTCGGGAGATTCCTGTTTGCCGTTTGCCGGTTTATGAAGGAGCTGTGCCGTGAGGGGCAGGGGGCCGGTTGCGATTTTGGGGGCGCGAGGAATGCTGGGGACGGATGTGACGGCGCTGCTCCGTCGGCGGAATTTGGAGGTTCGGGCGTATGATTTGCCGGAGTTGGATATTCGCAGGGAGGAGGATTTACGAAGGGCGATAAGCGGCTGTTCGGTTGTGATTAACTGCGCTGCCTATACGAATGTCGAAGGGGCTGAAAAGGAGGAAGAAGCGGCGATGGAAATCAACGGGCGTGCGGCGGGGCTGGTGGGGCGGGCTGCCGCGGAGGCGGGGGCTTCGGTTATCCACATCAGTACGGATTTTGTTTTTGACGGTATGCTTGAGCGTCCCTATGCGGAGACGGATTTGCCCCATCCGATTAGTGCCTATGGGCGGAGTAAATTGGAGGGGGAAAAGGAGTTGGCCTTGTCGGGCTGCCGATATTGTATTGTGCGGGTGGAATGGACGTACGGGCGAGCGGGGATTCATTTTCCGGGGAAGATTCTTGCGGCCGCCCGGTCTGGTCGAGTGCTTCGGGTTGTGGAGGATCAGGTGGGTTCGCCGACAGCCACGACGGAGATTGCGGAGGTACTTGCTGATTTGCTGGAACTGCCGAAGTTTCCGGAGGGGATTTTTCATGCGGCGGCGGCGGGTTATACCTCGCGTTATGAGATGGCCTGCTTTGTCTGCGAAGTGAAGGGGTTGCGGGTTCCGATAGAGCCGTGCAGGAGCGAAGGATTTCCTTCGGCGGCGAAAAGACCTCTCAATAGTCGGTTTGATTGCCGCAAACTTGAATCTTTACTGGGACGGGCGATGAGACCGTGGCAGGAACCGTTGAAGGACTTTCTGGAGCAATTATGAGGACAATTCTGGTTACGGGCGGCGCTGGTTTCATCGGCAGTAATTTTGTCCGGATGGTGCTGGAGGAACATCCGGATGTGCGGGTCGTGAATCTGGACAAGTTGACCTATGCGGGCAATCTGGAGAATCTGGGGGAGTACAAGGACCATCCCAACCATGTATTTGTGAAGGGGGATATTTGCGATGCGGCTCTTGTTGAGGAATTGGTAGGGAAATATGGAATTGATGCTATTATCAATTTTGCTGCCGAAAGTCATGTGGACCGCTCGCTCGAAGAGCCCGGGATTTTTCTGGAGACCAATGTCAAGGGGACGCTTGCGCTGCTTAAGATTGCGCTTGAGAAAAAACTGGAGCGTTTTATCCAGATTTCTACGGATGAAGTATACGGTTCTTTAGGGCCGGAAGGCAAATTTACGGAAAGTTCGCCGCTTCGTCCCAATTCGCCTTATTCGGCCAGCAAGGCGGCGGCGGATATGCTGGTTCAGAGTTTTGGGCACAGTTGGGGGCTTCGATACAATATTACGCGGTGTTCGAATAATTACGGGCCGTATCAGTTTCCGGAAAAGATGATTCCGCTGATGATTCACAATGCCCTTGAGGATAAGCCGCTGCCGGTTTATGGAGATGGTCTGCATGTTCGGGACTGGCTTTATGTGTATGATCATTGTACGGCGGTGTGGAAGGTTCTGACGGAGGCCAAGCCCGGGACTGTCTATAATATCGGGGGCAATTATGAAAAGAAGAATATTGATGTAGTTCGTCTGATTTTGCGTACTCTCGGCAAGCCCGAATCGCTGATTACGTTTGTCAAGGACCGTCCGGGTCATGATCGGCGGTATGCGATTGATTCCTCCCGGATTATGTCGGAGTTGAAGTGGAGGCCGTCTGTCTCGTTTGAAGAGGGGCTTTCGCGTACGATTCGGTGGTATCTTGACCATTCGGAGTGGCTCCGTCATGTTGTATCGGGTCAATATCAGGAGTATTATAAGCGGATGTACTCCAACCGTTGAGTGGGGTAATCGTGCTTGACCTTGTTTTTCACCTGTGTTAACCTGCCGATTTTGTATCCATTGGAGAAAATGAATGAGCAAGACAAAGGGACTGTCTGCTTTTTGGCGTATCTGGGAATATGTCTGGCCGCAGTGGCCTCAGCTGGTGAAGCTGATTTTCTGGTCAGTGGTGATTGCGCTGATGGTTTCCGTCAGTTTTGCGACGGTTATCCCTCTTCTGAAGGTGATGATGAGCGAGGAGGGGCTTCATGGATGGGTGGACCGGAAGATTTGCAACTGGCGGTACGGGATGGATTTTTATCTGCCGGACCGGACGGATTTTCTGGAGGAAGAGGGGCATTCGCTGCTGTATTATCTGCTGATTACTCGCGTTCATTCCGGCTCGTGGGCTGAGAAAAACGGCCTTCATCTTCAGGACCGGATTGTGGGGGTGAGCCCTTATCTTGTGGAGGAAGGGCAGCGTGTTTATTCGGGGAAACTGCTGGAGGCACTTGCGACGTGTCCGCCGGAGGAGCCGCTTACGATTCAGGTTCTTTCATCGGCGGCTTCTGTTCCGACGGTGAAGCGTGTGGAGGTGATTGCGCCGGAGAAGCCGTTTTTTGCCGATTGGGCACAGTGGCCTGTGAGTTTTCTGCCGCGTGAGGAAACCAAAGAAACCAAATTGCAGGCCATTGTTTTGATTATTGTCGGGATGGCGGTGATTACGATTCTTCGGTGTATGGCGCGGTTTTATCAGCAGTATTTGGGTGAACGGATTGTGCTGGTGGCCAATACGCGGCTGCGTGAGAGGGTTTTTGCCCATGCGATGTATATGCCGGTAGGGTTTTTTTCCAGCCGGGGGACCAGCGATACCACCAGCCGGATTTTTAATGATGTTTCGCAAAGCTGCCGGGGCATTAAGGTTTTGCTTGGGAAGACACTTCGTGAGCCGCTGACGGCGGCGGCGTGCATTGTGGGTGCTTTTTGGCTTAACTGGAAACTGACGGCTATTTTTCTGATGGCGGCGCCGCTGGTTTTGTGGCTGTTTGCGGCGCTGGGGCGAAAGATTAAGAAGGCGACTAAAAAAACTTTGGTTATTTCTGCACAGCTGCTGGGACGGATTCAGGAGGCGATGCGCGGGGTGCGGGTTGTGAAGGTGTATAACCGGCAGGAGTATGAGGTTGAGCTTTATGAAAGGACCAATCAGTCGCTTCTCAAGCAGCTGCTTCGGATTGCGCAGGTTGAGGCGATGACCAACCCGCTGCTGGATGTGCTGGGGATGATTGCGGGCTCGGCGGCGCTTCTGGTGGGGGCGGCGTGGGTTATTAAGCAGTATGAGGGGATGCAGCCGACGACATTTTTCGGACTGCTGATTTTTCTGGGGACGGCAGCGGAGTCTATCCGGAAGGTAAGCGATGTCTGGAATGAGGTGCAGCGGGCGAATGCGGCGGCGGAGCGTGTTTTTGCCGTGCTGGATGAGCCGCTGGAACGGGAAGAGCCGGATGCGGTGGAATTGGGACCAATGCGGGAGAAGATGGTTTTTGAGGATGTGGTCTTTACCTATCCGGGTTCGTCGGTGCCGGCGCTGAACGGGATCGGTCTGGAGGTGCCTGCCGGCCAGACAGTGGCTATCGTGGGGCCTAACGGGTCGGGCAAATCGACGCTGGTTAATCTGATAGCCCGCTTTTACGATCCGGACAGCGGGCGGATTCTGATTGACGGCTGCGATATCCGCAAAGCGACACTGCGAAGTCTTCGGGGGCAGATTGGTCTTGTGACGCAGGATATTGTGACCTTTCGGGATACGATTGCCAACAATATCGGGTATGGGAAGATCGGCGCTTCGCGGGAGGAGATAATCGCGGCCGCCCGCAAGGCCTATGCGCATGAGTTTATTGAGCAGCTGCCGGAGGGGTATGATACGATGATCGGCGAGCACAGCAGCGGGCTGAGCGGGGGACAGCTGCAGCGGATTGCGATTGCGCGGGCGATTCTGAAGGATCCGGCGATTTTGATTTTTGATGAGGCGATGAGCCAGATTGATGCGGACAGCGAGGCCAAGATTCATGCGGCTCTGGAGGGGCTGATGAAGGGGCGGACGTGTTTTCTGATTGCTCACCGGTTCAGTACGATCATCTCGGCGGACCGGATTGTGGTTCTGGAGGGGGGCCGTATTGTGGGGCAGGGCACCCATCAGCAACTGGTTGGGAGCTGTCAGACGTATAGGAATCTGTATGAGACTCAGCTGATTGTACCGCAGCGATGAACGAGGCGAAGCCCAACGGCGATGTTACGATTTGCGTGGTCCATTACAGGACACCGGAGCTGGTTTGTCGGGATTGTTTCTCGGAGAGAGATATTGAAAAGGGAAAATCTTTCGTTTTTAATGGAGCGGGAAAAGGGACGGTCGGTCGGCAAGAAACTGTATTTTGAACTGGTTGACCGCGGCTGTCAAACGGTCGAATTGCCGGATTCCGTCCTGGGAAGATATGTGTGGCATCTGGCCCATACGACACGAGTGCTGAATGCGGAGATGTACAACCTGCGGCGCAGGAGCCGAAGGAAGAGAAAAAAGTGTATCGAAAAAAATCTGGAAAATGCCGCAGGTGCAGTCGATTCTGCGGGATGATTCATTGGATCAGTAATGACTGCTGTTTTGAGCACCATTGTGTTTACGAAAAACCGACCGATGCAGCTGCACGGTTATTTGGAGAGTTTGTTTCGATATTTTCCAAAAGATAAAATTCAGACGCTGATTGTCTGGAAAGAAGAGAAGTTTCGTGAACAATATCATTCTTTGTTCCGGGAATTTCCGGATTGCAGGGTGATCCGAGAGGGGGATTTTCATACGGATTTGCTGCAAATTCTTCGGGAGGTACAGACGCCGTATTTACTATTCGGGGTTGATGATGTCGTTTTTTTTGATGGGGTGGATTTGGGGTTGATTGAAAAAGCATTTTTGAGCCAAGCGAAGGATTTATTTGGCTTTTCGCTTCGGCTGGGTCCGGATATGGCAAAGGAGGAGCTGGAAGCCGGCGCGGCGCAGAAGCAGAGGGTCGATGAGCAGGAATTCTACTTATTGGATTGGAGACGAGGCAAAAGTTCCCATACTTGTTATCCTTTTGAGTTGTGCGCTACGGTCTATCCGACAGAGCGGGTGCGGCATCTTGTGGAGTGCAGGGTAAATCGAAGCAAACTGTGGAGTGTGCTGTTCCGGCCGAACAGCGGGCTGATGAAAAAGGCGGGTGCATTTCTGCCAAGACGAAAGATTTATAAGCGATTCGGGTATTTTTTTAATCCGAACACATTTGAATCCTGGGCTTGCCGGTGGTGCAAGCAGCATCCGGATGAAGTGGGACCCCTCCTGGCCTTTCAGAAGTCCTGTGCGACGGCGATTCAGGTTAATCTGGTTAATACCTCGACGCGGAATGAGTGGGATGATTGTGCAGAACTGACTGTTGAAGCTCTTGCGGAGAAGTACCGTGCCGGCTGGCGGATTGATATTGAGGCCATCGCCCGGCAGCGGCCGACTCAAACCCATAGCGGCCGGGAGTTCTTCCGTTTGAAAAGGTCCAATCCATGAGTTTCCAGTGTCTCAATCTGTGGAGAAAAATCATTGCTGATAGGTTTGTTTTCTAATGATGGAGATGTTTGCAACAGAAAGCAAGAACGAAGGATATGGTATTTGAACCCGTGATTCAACGAAGACTTTGGTGAGACAATGCCCGTCATAAAAGAGCATTTTAAGATGCGCGCCAAGCATACGTGGTACTCTAAACTTCAGAGAAAATGGTATAAACTCAGAAGAAGCCAATTTCTGCCGGAACGATGCATTCCGGATTCACAAATCGCCGAATCTGCTGAGAAATCAGGGCGATTGGTTATCCAGGTGATCTACGGCGGTCTGGGAGATCATTTGGTTTATTCGGCTCTGCCAGAACTGCTGCGGAAACAAAAGCAAATCCGGGTATTCCTTTCTACCAAATCGATCTTTCGGAATCAGGAAATTTGGGATTTTATCTGGAAACAGAATCCTTATGTGGAATTTACGGATGAATACGGATGGTTTATCAATGAGCCCCTTTCGTGGTATTCTGAATGCAGGACCCTTAACGAATATCTTGTTCGGCTTTTCGGGCTTGAGGGGGGTGATGCACCTCGCCTTTATTATTCACCCCGCCTGAGAGAAACGCTGCGAGACTGCACAGTAGCGGATCTCTCTTTCGGCCCATCGGGTAAAGCCAACGGGTATTATGAGAAGGAGTTTCAGAAACGATGTGTTTCTTATCTTTACCAGATAGGAGATTTTTGTTTTGTGAATTATCCGTATTTTAAGAAGAATCCGTTGCAGCAAAAAGTTGTAAAAGAGTTTTGTCCCAAGACTGTCGATGTGTGTTCGCTGGAGGATTTGTGTAATGTTCTGGCTTCTGCCGGCAGGCGTTATCTGATGTATTCAGGCAGTGCCTCTTTGGCCGCCGCCCTTAACCTGCCGAGCACGGTTTTCTGTAACAAACGGGCCTGTGAAAATTTTCAGTATACTGTGAATGAATATCTGGACTTATGATTCTCTTTGAGCAGGAGAAATCTATGGGGCAAAAGATCCCTGAAATCAAACCGAAACGAACAGCAATTCCACGTCTTTTAAGATATCAGGGGTGGTACGCCCATATAATCAGCAGGAACCTACAAAAAGTTTTGACCATAGAAGAACTTGAAGATTTGATGCAGGTTGAAGGACATTTGAGCGAAAAGGAACTTCTTACGCTTTTTTACTATGCTTTTTTTCAGAAGAAAAGCGGTATCATTGTTGAGATTGGCTCCTTTAAGGGTAAATCTGCTGTATGTATGGCAACGGCCCTCAAAAAGGCAGGTCGTCCGGAAAAGGTTATTGCTATTGATCCGCATATTAATACACACCAGCCCGATGTTGTGCCAGCGTACCAAGAGAATGAAAGCTATCAGTCATTTTTGAAGAATCTTTTTGAACACCAAGTTAGAGAGTATGTTGAACCAATCCGGGCTACCTCTCAAAATGCCGCCAATGGCTGGAATCGGCCTATTCGTCTTTTATTTATTGATGGTTCACACCGATATGAGGATGTTTTACTAGATATCCAATTGTGGGAACGCTGGTTGATTCGTGGGGGTATTCTCATTTTCCATGATACAGGGAGCGGACGATTTCCGGGAGTTACTCGGGCCATTCAGGAGACGATCGTACCCTCCAATCGTTTTCATACAATACTGCGTTTGAGCAATATGACTGTATTTGAAAAAAGAAGGTAAATGGATGGAAAATTCAACAATCAGCGTAATTGTTCCCACCTACAATCGTGCCTCTTTGCTATCTCGAACCATCCGAAGTGTATTGCAGCAAACCTATCCAGACTGGGAACTTTTGGTTGTTGACGATGGTTCTACAGACAATACCGCCGAGTTTATCCGTTCCTTGAATGACAAGCGAATCCATTATTACTATAAAAAGAACGGCGGGGTATCCAGTGCGCGAAACCTTGGCCTTGCTAAAGCCAAAGGGGAATACGTTGCTTTCTTAGACAGTGATGACGAGTGGCCCGCAGCGTATTTAAATACTCTCTATCAAGCATTGCGTCAGCATCCAACCTTTGGATGTGCTTATTGCAACCGTAAAGAAGTGTATCTCGATGGAACGATCGAGGATGCTTTTGGTCCTGAACGTTTTTTGAGTGGTGACCTGGCAATCAATTACTTTATAAAGGTTCCTGGAGTTCATCCGTCTGCATCCCTTTTTCATAAAACAGCCTTGGAAAGCATGTGGTGGGACGAGAAACTAAAAACTTTTGAAGATATTGATATGTTTCTTCGGCTGTCTATGAAGATTCGATTTTTATTTGTTAAAGACATCTATGCTATCCGAAATCACACCGAAAGCAGCCTGATATATCAAAAAGACAAGAATAAGTCTGCTAATCCGATATTGGTCTATGAACGTTTTTATCATTGCCTTGGCGGGGATCGTCTGATTCCGCGGCGGATCGCCCATAAAAAGATCAGTCGGGAATATCGAGGGTTGGCTCGGCAATATGCCAAGGACGGCTATCGTGCGGCGGCCTTGAAACTGATTCGGAAAGCGATTGCCTATTATCCGTCTGACTGGCATTATTACCGGGAGTATGTAAAATACTTTTTGCTGTCGAAAGCCATGGATCCGGAACCCGGCTGGCAGATGCCTGCTCCGCTGCCGACAGAAATTACGGTTTCTGCTGCTCTATGAAAGGATAACTCAGTTGGGAGTCAAGCGAATCTTTGTGATTGCAGACTTCAAGGATGAATCGCCCAAATCCATCCATGTTTCCCAGCGTATGTGGGTGAAAGGGCTGCTTCGGGCCGGCTGCGATGTTCAGCGGTTCAGTTATCGGATGATGCTCAGCCGGATGGACCCTGTTTCCGCGATTCGCTTACGTCGGTACCTGCCTGGTCTGGTCCGGCGCCGCACCGATCGGCTTCTGGCGGAACAGATTCGTGCTTATCAGCCGGATTTAATTTTCATCCTGAGTATGAAGTACCTGACGGATGAAACCGTGCGGCAAATCCGGCAGGCGGCGCCGGGTGTTTACCTTGTGGGGCGTGATGAAGATCCGCATCCGGAACGGAATCCAGAGCGTTTGGCGATAGGCAGGGAGTGCGATATGGTAGTTAATACCAGCGCCGGGCGGTTTTTGCAGACATATAAAGATGCCAGCGTGCCTGTTTGTGCTTTCCTGCCGAATCTTTGCGATCCAGACATTCAGTATCGTTATTCAGTGGACAGCCGGTGGAAGACAGACCTGATTTTTACCGGTAAAGCTACTCATCGGCGGCTGGGTGAAAGAGGGGATCGGTATGATCTGATCAAGCGGATCTCCGAAATGCCGGGCGGACGAGTTTATGGGGCCTTTGGAATCCCGCGAGTGGAGGGGCTGGATTATTTTTATGCCCTCAGCGGGGCCAAAATTGCCCTGAGCATCAATATTGTTAATGATGTTCCTTTGTACCATTCCGACCGGCTGATTAATTGCCTTTCCTGCGGGACGTTTGTGCTGGCCAAGCGAGTGCCGCAGACTGATTTGCTCCACGAGGACGGCAAACACCTGCGGTACTTTGATACGGAAGAGGAATTTTTTGAGCTGGCCGACTGGTATTTGAAACATGATGCGGAACGGGAAAAAATCGCCCAGGCGGGGATGGAGCATGCGCATCGGGAATATAACTGTACAAAGATGGCAAAGCACTTGCTGGATTTAATCGAAACATGTGATTACGATGCTCCCTGGAAAGTGATCCTTTAACTCTTTTCCAAAAGGTCTTTGCGCAGACTGTGGGATTCGAGAGACATCTGGACAACTATGTTTGAAAGGAAAGATGAACGAGTGAATCTGCTGATTCTTTCCAACAATCCGAGTCGGGCCAGTTTTCGTCAGCGAATCGGGCTTTATTTGCCTTATCTGTCATCTGCGGGGATATCCTGGAAGGTGGAGAAGCTGCCGGCGGGGTATCTGCAGCGTTCCCGTTTGTTTCAAAAGGCCAGGGAGTATGATGAGGTTTTGCTTCATAAAAAGACACTGAATGTCTTGGATGCATTTCTTTTGGGTCATTATGCCCGCACGGTTCTTTATGATTTTGACGATGCGGTGATGTACGGTCCCTCTGAAGTCGAAAAACACTTCAATTCTCATATCCGGCCGTTTCGGCGCACGGTGCGTCTGGCTAAAATGGTCTTTGCAGGAAACGAGTATCTGGCCGACCATGCACGGCCGTTCTGCCGGGATGTTCGGGTTGTCCCTACGGGCCTGGATGTGAAGGCGTTTGACGGCCTTCAGAAAACCAAATCAAAGCCGCTTGTTCGTCTGGTTTGGATTGGCAGCCGAAGTACGCTTTCCTATCTTGAGCGGATTTCTCCTGTGCTGGAGAGGATCGGCCGGCGATATTCCAATACGATTCTTCGTATCATTGCTGATGCTTTTATTGATCTGAATTCGATGCGGGTTGAAAAATGCTTCTGGACAGAGGAACTTCAGAATCAGCAGCTTATCGACGCTGATATCGGGCTGGCTCCGCTGCCAGAGAATCGGTTTACAAAAGGGAAATGCGGGTTTAAGATTCTTCAGTATTTTGCGGCAGGGCTGCCGGTTGCGGCCTCACCAGTCGGCGTCAACAGTGATCTGCTGCGGCAAAGCGGAGCCGGTGTGCCGGCCTCCACGGATGCACAGTGGGAAGAGGCCCTTCAGCAGCTCATAGAGAACAAATCTTTGCGGGAATCTTACGGTCAAAAAGGAAAAGTTTTTGTCAAACAATATGATCGTGAGGTTATTGGGAAGCAGTTCTGCAGCCTGATTTTAGATGCAATGCGTTCCTAACATTGTTTATCTTCTGGACAAACCGTTTTTCCATTCTGTTCTTCTGGATTTGCAGAAGGGGTTTGCATCTGTGTATGCGGATTGAGTCCAGGTCAATCATAAGGGGCTGATTTTGAGGGGTGAGGAGGAAATTGGATGGTTTCGGATCGCCGTAAGTCATTCTGTTTTGGGTCAGGCGGCTGAAAAGGGTTTCCATTTGCTCCAACAGTTTTTGTTTCTCTTCAAAAGAAGCGGGTGATTTTAGAAATTTATCCAGACTTGCCCCTTCGACGAATGCGGAAAGGAAATAGGACTGGCGGAGGATGCCCCGCGTTCGCTGTTCGATGAAGGCGAGGGGGCGGACGGAGGGGATGTTCCTCTGCTGGAGGCGGTGTGCGGTCAGCCAGCATCGTCGGGCGCGGGAGCCCTTGAGGGTATGGCGAAGGGAATGGAGCCATCCTTTGTGATTGTAGCGTTTGACGGCGATGTCGAGGGTGCCGAAGCGGACGCGACTGACAAAACAGGTGTTGCCGCGTTTGAGAATCTGTCCTTCTTCCATCAGTTGATCGAGGCGGCGGACGAGTTGGCGGGCTGTTTCTTCCGTCCAGTCTTTGCGGGTGAACATTCCCTGCATCGGGCCTTCGCGCAGGGCGAAATAGCGTTTGCTGGTGCGCAGGGTTTTTTTCAGGGTGCGTCGAAGCGACTGGAGCCGGGCTTTTTCGATAAGCCGCTGAAGGCGGGCCAATTGCTTTTCGCCGGCGGGGCAGTTTCTTTTCTGACAATATCTGTCCAAAAGGGGCTTCGGGTCTGCCTGATAGGTCTCCGGCAGCGTACTAATCAGCTGGGCCAGCTGCCGCAGGCCTGTTCGGATGGGTATGGGGTGTCGGCGGAAACGCATCATGCCGACATCGAGGGCGAAGAGCGTTTGTCCGTTCCAGAGGAAATTTCCTTGATGGAGGTCTTTCTGAAGGATGCCCTTTTGATGCATTGCGGCGAGTAAATCAACCCATTTGGGGCCGATTTCTGAAATAATGGCTTCGCAGGTGTCTTCGGCAAAAAGTTCAGCCAGATTGACTGCCGGTGTGATTTTCTCGAAGACGACGACGAAGCTGCCCGCTGCGTCCCTGCCTTCCAATAAAACCTGGGGGGCGGGTATGCCTCGCTGGCGAAGCAGAGAAAAGCCCTTGATTTCCTGTCGACGATGGAAAGGTCCGCGAAGCCGGCTGGTAAAGACCTTGACGATGACCGGCCGGTTTTCCCAGAGGCCGTCGCAGGTGCGCCGTTTGCCGAGCAACTCCCGAAGGAGAGCGGTGCAGCGAACGGTAATGCTCCTGCCGGATGCGGGATTTTTTATCTGAATGTCAAAAGGCATTGATTCCATGTTTTTCCGATACTTAACAATTGCTATTTTCAGGGGTTAGTGTACCATAATCTCGCTGAAATGGAGACGAAAATTCCTGATAAAACTGACAAGGGTGCAGCGGAATGAGCGGGTTGGAAGTTCTGGCGGTGATTTTGATGGCTGCCCAGGTGGTTTTTACCATTCAGGTCTGGAGCAACATCCGCTATGCCCTTCAAAAATACAAACGGGTTCGGCAGTATTCTCCTGAGACGGCGCTGATAGTTCCCTGTCGTGGGCTGGATGATGCGTTTGAGGAGAATATCCGTTCTTTTTTGATGCAGGATTACGAGCCGTATACGGTTCTGTTTGTTGTGGAAGATGAATCGGATGCGGCGTATGGGGTTCTTCGGCGTGTTATTGAGGAGTATCGGCCGCAGACGCGGGCCCGCAAGGTTTGTGTTCTGGCGGCGGGGAAGGCGGCCGGCTGCAGTCAGAAACTTCACAATCTTGTTTATGCCTGCCGGGCGGTCGATGAAAGCACGGATGTACTTGCTTTCGCTGATTCCGATGCCTGCATCGGCCCGCAGTGGCTGCGTCATCTGGTGCATCCGCTGCGGGAGAGCCAGACGGCTAAAAACGGGGCGGCAACCGGCTATCGATGGTTTGTGCCGAAAACAAATAATTGGGCGACGCTGGCCTTGTCGGGTATGAATGCCAAGATTGCGCAGCTGCTCGGCAATACCCGTTTCAATCTGGCCTGGGGCGGCTCGATGGCGATTCGCAGGGAGCTTTTTTATCAACTTCAGCTGGAGCAGATTTGGTCGTCTGCGCTGAGCGATGACCTTTCTTTGAGTGCTGCGGTTTCAAAGGCCGGATTGAAGATTGTGTTTGTTCCGGCGTGCATGTCGGCTTCGTATGAGTCGGTCAGCTGGAAGGAATTGTGGGAGTTCGGACGTCGGCAGTTTCTGATTACTCGTGTTTATCGACCCAAGATGTGGTTTTTTGGGTTGTTCAGTTCGCTTTTTTCGGTTTTGGGGCTGTGGGGGGGAGCGGCGGCGGCTGTTTGGACGCTTTGCGGGCCGCAGCCGTCGTGGATTTTGATTGCGTGGCCGCTGGTGTTTGCTTTCTGTCAATGGCTGCGTGCGTTTCTTCGGCAGCGGATGATTGGGCGGCTGCTCGAGAAAGACCGGCCTTTGCTTCGGGCGGCCAGTCGGGCTGATTTGATGCTGTTTTGGTTTTTTTCGATTCTTCTGCTGGGGGTGGTGGCCAGTTCAGCGGTGGGTACTACGTTGTGCTGGCGGGGTATTCGCTACCGGCTTCGCGGACCGACGCAAGTTGAGGTGCTGCCGTAGGGGAGGGGAATTTGCTTTGGTTTTCAGCGGGGCTGGGGGCCGCGGTGCTGGAGGAAATCCTCGAGAAGAACCTTGAAATTGCGGACGGCCTGTGCGCGGTGGGAGATGCGGTTTTTTTCGTGCGGGGGCAGCTGGGCAACGGTCTTTTTTAAGGAGGGTATCCAGAAAATGGGGTCGTAGCCGAAGCCGTTTTCGCCGATTGGTTTGTCGATAATCCGCCCTTCGAGGGTTCCTTCGGCCTCGAGCAGGACCTGCTTGTCATCGGCAAGGCAGAGGCAGCAGACAAAACGGGCGGTTCGTTTTTCGGGGGGGACGGTTTGGAGGAGGCGGAGGACTTTTTCGCAGTTGAGCCGGTCGATTGTTTTGCGGTCGGCATTGGGAGGGATTTGTTCGGCGAAACGGGCACTTCGCACGCCGGGCCGGCCGGCGAGGGCATCGATAACAAGGCCGGAGTCGTCGGCCAGGGTTAGCAGTCCTGCGGCCTGGGCATAACCGAGGGCCTTTTTTCGGGCATTGTGGGCGAAGGTGCTGCCGTCTTCGGGGATGGGCGGCAGGTGTGGAAAATCGGCCAGCGTTTTCCAGTGAATCTGTTCGGCCAGTTCCCCAAGCATTGCCGTCAGTTCGGCCATCTTTCCCGGATTGGTCGTGGCCAGAAGGATCGTTTTTGGGGGGTGCATTTTAAGTCCTCGGTCACTCCGCATTGGTGATTCTCTTTATCTGCTCTTCCAGATAAAGATTCAGAAGATCCGGCGCTAGGCCGGAATCGGCGTCCATCTGCAGATAATAGTCATTGTCAAATCTTTCCTGGATCACCAAAAGACTTAATGCGCAATTGTACAATATCATATCTTTTGCCTCTTCATGGTCGTATCCATCGGACAATAAACGTTTGAACAGATAGTCAAAAGTGAATCTGTCGAAGACTTGGGGATGCGTTTTAATATAATCTGGAGGATATTCATCGTCCATTATGTATTCTCAAACTTATTGAACTATTATCCTAACACTCTAAACGTACAAGTTCTTTTGCTTATAAATAAAATCGAGTTATTTGTCGGCTGGGTTTGAGAGCAGTTTTTTGAGGAGAGCGCGCTGGAAGTGGAGTCTGTTTTCGGCCTGGTCGAAGATGATGGAGTTTTTCGATTCGGCGACGTCGTCGGTAATTTCAAAACCGCGGTAGGCAGGCAGGCAGTGCATAATCCTGGCGTGGGGAGGGGCCTTGGCCAGCAGGTCGGCATTGACCTGAAAGCCCTGGAAATCGGCGATGCGTTTTTCCCTTTCGGCTTCCTGTCCCATGCTGATCCATGTGTCCGTATAGATGACGTCGGCATTGCGGACGGCCTGGAGGGGGTCGTTTGTTAGAAAAACGGTGCCCGGGCGGGTTTGTTCCACCTCGGAAATGGTTTTCTCGTCGAGCATATATCCCTTGGGGGAGGCAATCTGGAAACGGAGGCCGAATTTGGCACAGGCCTCGGCCAGGGAGCGTGCGACATTGTTGCCGTCGCCGACATAGGCGAGCGTGAGCCCTTTCAGGCGTCCGAAGTGCTCAAGAATCGTCATCATATCCGCCATGGCCTGGCAGGGATGCGACCAATCACTGAGTGCGTTGATGACCGGCACGGTTGCCCATTTCGCCAGTTCGAGGAGGGTTTCGTGGGAGAAGGTTCGTGCCATAATGCCGTCCACATAGCGGGAGAATACCCTTGCCATGTCCTTGGCCGGTTCTCGCTTGCCGATGATGCCGATGTCTTCGGGCTTGAGGTAAAGGGCTGTGCCGCCCAAATCGGACATGGCCACCTGAAAACTGACGCGGGTGCGCAGACTGACCTTTTCGAAGAGCATCGCCAGCGCCTTGCCTGCAAGGCATAAATCCCTTCCGCCGGATTTGTAAAGTTTTTTGAGCTGGATGCTTAAATCGAGCAGTTCCTGCAATTGTTCTGTTGAAAAATCCTGAAGGGAAAGGAAATTTTTCATTTTTTGGTCTCCTCGGCTAAGACGTCTGCGAGAATGGCAAAGGCCTGGTCCAGTTCTTCGGCGGTGATGGTCATGGAGGGCATAATGCGCAGGACTGTTTCCTGTGTGCAGTTGATTCGGAGGCCTTTTTCGAGGCATCGGCTGACGATGGCTGCGCCGGGGATGTTCAGCTGAACACCGAGCATCAGTCCGATGCCGCGGATGCTGTCGATGATGGGGAACTTGTTCTTCAGTTCATTGAGTTTCTGTTGGGCGTATTCGCCCATTTTCTGTGTGTTTTCGAGGAGGTGTTCCTCTTCGATGGCCTCAATGACGGCGATGCCGGCTGCGCAGGCGAGTGGATTTCCGCCGAAGGTTGAGGCATGGCTGCCGGGGACGAGTGCGGCGGCGACTTCGGGCTTGGCGATGATGGCTCCGATGGCTGTTCCCCCACCGAGGGCCTTGGCCAGGGTGATGATGTCGGGGATGACATCGATGTGCTGATAGGCAAACCATCGGCCTGTTCGGCCCATGCCGGTCTGCACTTCATCGAGAATCATGACGGCGCCAAATTCATCGCAGAGATTCCGAATGGTGTGGAGATATTCCGCGGAGGCCGGATTGATGCCGCCTTCTCCCTGAATGGGTTCAACGAGGACGGCGGCTGTTTCGTCGCTGAAGGCCTCGGTGAGGGCGTCGATGTCGTTGAAGGGGACATATTCAAAGCCAGGGACGAGGGGGAGAAAGCCGTCGTGGTATTTCGGCTGTGCGGTTGCGGTCAGGGCTCCGAATGTGCGGCCGTGAAAGCTTTTTTCGGTTGTAATGAATTTGTATTTGCCCTTGGCGGTGTACTTTCGGGCCAGTTTGAGTGCGGCTTCGTTGGCTTCGGCTCCGCTGTTGCAGAAGAAGCATTTTCCGCCGAAGGAGCGTTCGGAGAGGAGTTTGGCCAGCTGCCCCTGGGGCAGTGTGTAAAAGGTGTTGTCCATGTGAATCAGCTGGGCGGCCTGCTTCTGGATGGCTTCTACGACGCGGGGATGGCAATGGCCGATGCCGCTGACGGCCCAGCCGGGAAATAAATCGAGGATTTTATTGCCGTCCATGTCTACGATCCAATTGCCCTTTCCCCGGACGATGACTTTGGGCAGCCGTCCATAATTGCCGATGACATACTGATTGTAGAGTTCGATAACTTCCTGCGTATTCATGACTGTCTCCGAGTGAGCGGTTATTTCACAATTTGCGTGCCGACGCCTTTATCCGTATAAATTTCCAGCAGGAGCGAGTGCTCGAATCTGCCGTTGATGATGTGGGCCTTTTTTGTGCCTCCCTCAATGGCGGTCAGGCAGGCCTCGACTTTGGGCAGCATGCCGCTTGTAATGGTGCCGTCCTTGATCATCTGGGCGATTTCTTTTTCGGTGAGGGTAGAGATACAGCTGTTGGGGTCGTCTTTGTTGGTTCGAATGCCGTGGGTATCGCTGAGTACGACAAGTTTTTCGGCTTTGACGGCGGCGGCGATTTTTCCGGCTACACTGTCGGCGTTGGCGTTCAGTTTGACTCCGGTGCGGCTCATGGCTATCGGAGCAATGACGGGGATGACTTCTGCCTGGCAGAGCATGGAGAGAAGTTCGGCGTTGACATCGGTAACCTTGCCGACCAGTCCGAGGTCGATTTTTCGGCCGTCTCCATTTTCCAGCCGGAGGGGTTCGGCGAATACTACACAGCTGCCGAGGGAATGAAGGCCCATAGCCCGGCAGCCGAGTGAGCGGATTGTGTTGCAGATGGGCGTGTTGATTTTGTGCACGAGGATATGTTCGGCGATGGCCAGAGTTCGTTCATCGGTATAGCGGCGTCCCTGGACCCACTGGGGCTCCAAGCCGGCCTCGTTCATTGCCTGTGTGATGGCTTTGCCGCCGCCGTGAACCAGAATCGGGCGCATCCCTACGGTAGCCATAAACACGATGTCCAGGAGCAACTTGTGCTGGAGTTCCATATCGTCAAGAATGCTGCCGCCCAGTTTGACAACAACAATCCGGTCCCGAAAACGGCGGATATACCCCATTGCTTCAATCAAAGCATTGGCTTTTTCGATGGCCTGTTCCATCTTTTCGGTCTCCAAATCATCTCATCCAAAAATAGAAAAAAGCCAACGGCGGGACTTGAACCCACAACCGCCGGTTTACAAAACCGGTGCTCTACCGTTGAGCTACGTTGGCACAGTCTAATCGGGAAACGGCCGGAAGCCCGCTTTTACTGCGGGGAGCAAGCCGTTTTCCGGCTGCTGTTTTTCTATACTGCCGGAAAAGGGGGATTCTACTGCTTTTGGTGGGGCATTGCAAGGGATTTTGTCCATTTTCCGGCTGTCGGTATGGGGCATCAGCCGTCAGATGGGTTTGTCAGGCAGTCGGCTGTTCATCTGCCGGCATAGTTCTTTGAAATAATTGACTTTTTCTTTGCCGAGCAGGCGGATCGGAAAAGCGGTTTTGTTGTGGTTTAGGGGTTCGGAAAGATCTGTATATTGTCGGCAAAGTTCACCGTCCGGCGTTCCGGGGATGGGGGAAAAGTCGGCCAGCATAATCCGGATGCCGAGGGAATGGACAAAGTGCATGGACTGTTCGACCTGCTGAAGGTCGCCTTTGGGATGGCCGAGGAGGATATAAGCGGTGATTTGGCTGGTGCGGATGCCTGCGCGGGTGAGGGCGCGGACGGCCTCGGCCAGGTCTGCCGAAAGGACTTTTCCGCCGGTTTCCTTCTGAAAGGCATCGCTGGAACTTTCAAAGCCGAGGTAAAAAGTCTGAAAGCCGGCGCGAGCCATCTTTTCCGCAATCTGAGGGGTCAGGAGTCGGGCGTGGAGGGCGTTGGGTGTGTGGAAGGCGATTCCGTAAGGGCGGCTGATTCCATAATCTAAAAAGGGGAGCAGTGTCTCCTCAGGTCGGACCAGCAGGGCATCGTCGTAAAAGGCAATGTTTTTCACCCCTAAGCGGGCTAAATGTTCGTAATCGGCAATGCAGTCGCGGAGAGGACGGGGGCGGAAGGGTTTGCCGGTGAGCGGCTGGTAGCAGTAGCTGCATTGGAAAGGGCAGCCCTCTGTGAGGGTCATGATGCCTTTTTCCGGTTGAGGATAGCCCTGCCAGTAAGGAGGGTGGTATTCTTCGGGCGGCGGAAAGCCGAGGATTTGCCATAACTGGTCCAGGTTGTTGTTTGAGATAACAAGATCGGCTCCGAGGGTTTGGGCGTGCTGCTGACAGCAGGCAGCATAGAAACCGCCGAGGATGATTTGGGTGTGCGGGGTGTGTTTGCGAAGCGTTTGGATTACTTCTTGTACACCCGGGTACCAATAGGTGAGGGATGTTTGAATCAGAGCGAAGTGAAAAGGGCCGTGTTTGTCGAGAAACTTCAGAAACGAGTCTTGATTTATCCCAAAACGGTTATAGTATCTCGGAATATCCTTCAGAGGGGCGGGCTTTTCGATTCGGCGGGAGGGAAACTGTCCGCGTCCCCATTTGTCTTCTTTCAGCGAGGCACCGGCGGCAAAATCGGGATTTCTGCGGTCAAGAAAGTCAAATAAGTACAGGTCAGAAAAGGGGTTAAGTTTGCCGGCGACACGCAGCATGCCGTAGGGTTTCAGCCAGAAATCGTAGGCGGCAAAGTCATAAATCGGCGGATTGACCAGCAGTATTTTCGGTTTCATATAGAGACTATCTTATCAGGGCTTTGGGCTGTCGAAAAGAAGGGACAGAAAAAGTTTTTTCTCTTTACAAGTTTTCAAGACTATGTTAATTTACCCTGCTTTGAGAAAAAGCGGAAAATCATAATTACAAAGGTGAGATTATGGCACATAAAAAGGGACAAGGTTCTTCGAGAAACGGTCGAGACAGTAATCCGAAGTTTCTTGGTGTTAAGCGCTTTGGCGGAGAGACGGTTACGGCCGGCGGCATTATCCTTCGCCAGCGAGGCACGCAGTTTTTCCCCGGGTTTAATGTGGGAATGGGACGTGATCACACGCTGTTTGCACAGTGTGAAGGCGTGGTGCGATTTCGCGGGCGAAAGGTTGATGTGGTTACCGGTTAGCGTTTTCTGTCGGGATTGAGCATTTGAGAGCCGTTCGCAAGAACGGCTTTTTTTTGTATTATTATTGTTCATGAGGCGTGTATGGACTTGAAAACAAACGGTTTGCCGCGGGGGATTTTGTTTGACATGGATGGTGTGCTGGTGAACTCGGAAGAGTTTCTGGCAGAGGCGGCCTGCCGGATGTTTGCTGAACACGGGCTGTCTGTTCGGCCGGAGGATTTTGTGCCGTTTATCGGGACGGGTGAGAGCCGTTATCTGGGCGGGGTGGCGGAAAAATACGGGCTTGCTCTGGATATTGCTCAAGCCAAAGAGCGCACCTATGATATTTATCTGGAGAGGATTCGCGGCGTGCTGAAGCCCTTGCCTGGGGTTCATTCTTTTCTTGAGCGATGCAGGCGGGCGGGGAAAAAGATGGCGCTGGTTTCCAGTGCCGATCGAAGGAAGGTGGAGGGCAATCTGAGGGAAATCGGGGTGGGGCTTGAGACCTTTGATGCGGTGCTGACGGGTGAGGATGCTGTCCGCAAGAAGCCGGCTCCTGATTTGTTTCTGGCGGCCGCCGGGCGGCTTGGGCTTGCGCCGCAGAGTTGTCTGGTCATTGAAGATGCGGTCAACGGAGTGCGGGCAGCGAAGGCGGCGGGGATGCGGTGTCTGGCGCTGACTACTTCTTTCCCGGCGGAGGCGCTGGGGGAAGCAGATTATTTGGCCCGTGATTTAACGGATGTGCCTCCCGAGGCGCTTCATTGGGACTGAAGCACTGCCGGAGGTGGGAGTCGAACCCACACCCGGGGTGAACCGGAAAGGATTTTGAGTCCTTCGCGTCTGCCATTCCGCCACTCCGGCAAGAGGCGGGGTCAAGCATAGAAGGAAGGGGGCTGTTCGTCAAGGGAATTTCCGGGTCTGTTTGGGGGTGTTTTTGTCTGTTTGGCTGCCATCGAGAAAAACAATATCTTCGGGGACAACCGCCACATCGCGGTGTTCAGGGCCGAGAATCTTGCGGATTTGGCTTGAATGCTTTCCGGCGACCTGCTGGAGTTCAGCGGAGTTCAAACTGGTGACGGCTTTGGCCTCCTGATTGATCATTACGACGGCGCCGGCGTCGAAGGTGCCTTCAATGGCGGTAATGCCTTTGGGGAGAAGACTTTTGTTTTTCCGCAAGGCGGCCATTGCGCCGGCATCGATATAAATCGTTCCTTCCGGTCGGCTGTGGAGTATCCATCGTTTTCGATTGGGGAGTTTGTGGGATTTAGGCAGAAATAATGTTCCGATTTCCTCGCCGGCCAGGATTCTTGGGAGGACGTTTTCGCGGCGTCCGTGGGCGAGAATGACGCGGCAGCCGGCTGTGAAAGCGATTCGCACGGCATCGATTTTGGTTTTCATTCCGCCGGTGGACAATGGCGAGCCCTTTTTGCCGGCGGCGCGAGTGATTTCGTCGGTGATTTCTTCCACCAGGCGGATGGGTTTGGCGTCCGGGTGTTCGCGCGGGTTTTTGTCGTACAGGGCATCAATATCCGTCAGGAGGATAAGCAGGTCTGCATCCATTTTGCTGGCGACCAAGGCGCTGAGCCGGTCATTGTCGCCGAAGGCCGTGCCGATTTCGGCGGTGGAGATGCTGTCGTTTTCATTGAGAATCGGTATGACGCCGAGGTTCAGGAGGGTTTCGAGTGCCCTGCGAAGATTTAAATAACTTTTGCGTTTGCTGAGGACTTCGGCGGTGAGGAGGACCTGGGAGACGCTGAGTCCTTCTTTGGAAAATGCCTGATGATATTCGTGCATGAGCAGGGGCTGTCCGACGGCGGCACAGGCCTGACGCAGGGGCAGTTCGGTGATGGGGCCTTTGAGTTTGAGGGTGCCGACACCCATGCCTATGGCGCCGCTGGTTACCAGCAAGACCTGGCGGTCCTGTTGGTGCAGCTGGGCAACCTGATGAGCAATGTTCTGGACATAGTCTGTGTCGACGCCGCCGTTTTTGCTGAGGGTGGCGGTGCCGATTTTGACAACAAGCCGTTTGATGCTGCTTAAATCACGCATTATACCGGATTCCATCGTTTCGAAAGAGGTCTGTGAGTAAATTGTTTCTGTCCGGCGGCATATTCGGCGACGATATGGCCGCGGCCGAGCAGCTGCCATTTATAAATTAACAGGCCGTCCAGGCCGACAGGCCCGCGGGCATGGATTTTGCCGGTGCTGATGCCGACTTCGGCTCCGAGTCCGTATCGATAGCCGTCGGAAAATCGGGTGCTGCAGTTCCAGAAGACATCAGCCGAATCGACATGGTCTAAGAAGTATAGGGCGGCCTGGCGGTTGGCGGTAACGATTGCATCAGTATGGCCGGAGCCGTAGGTGTTGATGTGCCGGACGGCTTCCTTGAGACTGTCCACCACGCGGATGGAAAGAATTAAATCGAGGTATTCGCTCTTCCAGTCTTCTTCCGAGGCGGGGGCGATTGGGATGTATTGGCGCGTCTTTTCACAGCCGCGCAGCTGGACTTTCTGTTCTTCGAGGGCTTTGCGGGCAAGCGGCAGAAACTGCCGGGCAATCTCCGAATGGACCAGCAGGGTTTCCGCTGCGTTGCAGACGGCCGGATACTGGCATTTGGAGTCCAGCGTGATTCGGACGGCCATCTCGATGTCGGCGTCTTTGTCCACATAGACATGACAGATTCCGTCGGCGTGGCCGAGCACGGGGATGGTGGTATGGTTTAGAATGTGCCGTACAAATTCATTGCTGCCGCGGGGGATAATCAGGTCGATATAGTCGTCCAGGGCCAGCATGGCGGCTACATCCTGTCGTGTTTCGAGCAGTGCCAGCCAGCCGGCGGGCAGCCCTGCTTCCAGCGAGGCCTTGTAAATTACATCGGCGAGGATGCGGTTGGTTCTTGCCGCTTCGGAGCCGCCTTTGAGGAGAACGGCATTGCCGCTTTTGAGGCAGAGGGTGGAAATTTGCACCAATGCATCCGGGCGGGATTCAAAGATGACACCAATTACGCCGATCGGGCAGGTGACTTTATAAAGTTCAAGGCCTTTGTCCAGTTCGGTGGCACTGAGCGTGGTTCCGACGGGGTCCGGCAGGGCAATGAGACTGTCGATGCCTTTGCAAACTTCCTGAATTTTGCTCTGGTCAAACTTCAGGCGTTTCATGAGCGGCAGGGGCAGATTTTCCCGGCCGGCTTTTTGGAGGTCGAGTTGATTTTCCTGAATAATGGTTTCGGCCTTTTCCTGCAGGGCGTTTCGAATGCAAGCCAGCGAGTGGTTTTTCTCCGCTGAAGGCATTGAGGCAAGTTCAATGGAGGCCCCCGCGGCCCTGGAAGCGAGCGTTTCAATTGTCATATAGACCCCTTCCTAATCGCTAACTAATGATAATCAAGTATGTTATCGGCTTATCAGGATACTGTGTACCGATTGCAAAATACAGCGGAAAATTGCGAAAAGAAAGAGTCCTATAAAAGCAAGGTATATCTTTTTAGGTTAAAATGTTTGGTCTGGGCAAAACAGGAGGAGTGTAGCGAGGATTCAGAAGATATTAGGTATAGTTAAACAGGGTTTTCGGTGGATTTTCTTGTAAATTGTCTATTTTGAAAAACTCTCTTTAAGCGTTTTCCGATTTCTGACGATTTCCCAGTTAGATGTTAATCTGGGAGATTTCTTATGTTTCACTTGAAAGAGAGTGTGTGTTTGCTCTGCCTTTTTCTTTTTGAATCGGCTTTTGGGGGGATTGACCTTTCGTCCGGCCAAACGGATGAGTCATTTTTGAGGCAGATGCAAATCGGCAATCTGCGTTTTTCCAGCGGCTATACCTATACCTTTCGGAATGGGTCGCGGTGTATTTCTGACGGCAGCGATTATCAGGCCGTTCAAAGTGCCTTTCAAACGTGGCTTCAAGAGCCGAGTTCGTCCCTTTGGGCCGTGGAAACTTCCGCCAGGAGGGGATTTACGCCCGGCCGAATGAATGGACAGAATGACATATCCTGGATAAGCCCTACCGAAAAGAATCCAAATCCGTGGAAAACTGTTTTAAATCTGCCGGAGCGGATGCTGGCGGCGGTGATGATGTGGGTTAATCCGAGCACGGGCTGCGTTCTTGAGCGGGATTTGTATTTTAACGATGTTTCGGTGGACTGGCGAACTGCCAGTGACGGTCTTTCAGCGGGCGGGTATTGGGTGGAACGGATTGCGCTGCATGAAATCGGGCACTTGTTTGGTTTGCGGGATATTTATAATTCGGGGCAAAAGGGGTGGGAATCCTGGATGGGGGATGGCAATGAGGGGCTAGCTATGTACGGGTATTCCTGCTGGCAGGATGAGTCGGCTGGGCTTCAGTGGGCTGATATTGCGGCGATGGCCCTGGCCCATCCTGCGGTGCCCGAGCCGCGTTCGATGCCGATATTTGCGCTGGGGGCGGCGGTGTTTTTCATTACCCGAAAAGTGTAAACAGTCCTTTTTTGACAGACCCTTGACAAGAAAAAGCGGATCCCGTAGTCTTTGAGCTGGATTTGCCTTTGCGGGCGTAGCTTAATGGTAAAGCCCCAGCCTTCCAAGCTGGTTATGCGGGTTCGATTCCCGCCGCCCGCTCTTTTTTGTTTTTGTACATTTCCGATGGAGAGCCCTTCGATGAAAGTGCAGTTTCTTACCGGCATTGAGCGGATTGAGATGGGGACCCTTCCCAAGCCGACTATTAAAGCCCCCAATGAAGTTCTGCTGCGGGTGAAGGCGGTGGGGGTCTGCGGGAGCGATGTCCATTACTATGAAACAGGCCGCATCGGCTCGCAGGTGGTGGAGTTTCCTTTTATTGTCGGTCACGAATGTGCCGGCGTTGTGGAAGAGGTGGGTTCCGGCGTCCGTCGAGTGCGTCCGGGAGATGAGGTGGCGGTGGATCCCTTGCTGACGTGCGGACGCTGCGATCAGTGCCGAATGGGACGGCTGAACACCTGCCGCAACCAGAAGTTTTTGGGCTGTCCCGGTCAGATAGCCGGCTGTCTTTGTGAGTATATTGTTCTGCCGGAAGCGTGCTGTTTTCCGACGGAGGGGCGAATTACCCTTGAGCAGGCGGTGCTTTGCGAGCCGCTGGCGATCGGCATTTATGCTGTTCAGCAGGCGCATTTGTCGCCGACGGCACGGATTGCGATTCTGGGTACAGGGCCTATCGGCTTATCGGTTCTGGAGGCCGCCAAGGCGGTGGGGATTGAGAGGATTTATGCAACGGATAAACTCAGCGAGCGAATGGAAGCGGCCCGACGTGCCGGGGCTATTTGGGTGGGCAATCCGCTCTTTCAGGATGTGACGGCTGAAATTCTCAAACATGAACCGCTGGGGCTGGATGCGGTTTTTGAATGTGCCGGTCAGCAGCAGACACTTGACCAGGGGGTGGATGTGCTTGCGCCGGGAGGAAAGATGATGCTGATCGGCATTCCGCGGGAAGAGCGGGTCAGTTTCATTCCGGATCGGATGCGGCGCAAAGAATTGACGCTGATTAATGTTCGCCGCCAGAATCACTGCACTCAAAAGGCGATTGACTGGGTGGCCGAGGGGAAGGTGAATGTGGATTTTATGCTTACCCATCGGTTTACGTTTGAGCAGACGCCGTCGGCTTTTGAATTGGCGGCTCAGTACCGCGACGGCGTTATTAAGGCAATCATAGAAATATAGGGGTTTTGGGAACTGGGGTTTTGGTCGGGTCGTAAAAGAGAAATGAAAACGGTTTCTATTGCCGCTGTCGGAGATGAACTGCTGAACGGACAGCGGGTCGATACAAATTCTTCCTGGCTGCAAGGGCGGCTTCTGGGGCTGGGTTTTCAGACCCGTCAGGTTGTGCTGGTGCCGGATGAAGTGGAATTAATTGCCGCTGCTCTCCATCAGATTTCATCTATCAGCGATGTTGTGATTGTGACCGGCGGTCTTGGTCCGACCGAAGATGATTTGACTCGGCATGCTCTGGCTCAAATTTTGGGGGAGCCGCTGGAGTTTCGTGAGGATCTTTGGCAAGTCATTGAGGAGTATTTCAGGCGGCAGGGCTTGCCGGCTGCTTTGACTAATCAGGTGCAAGCGCGGCTTCCGCGCGGTACGCGGGCTATTCCCAACAGCAGGGGCACGGCGTTTGGGATTGCTGCGGAAAAAGAGGGAAAGCGTTATTTCTGTCTGCCGGGGGTTCCCCGCGAGATGATGGTGATGTTTGATGACTATGTTGCTCCGGAACTGGCTGCCGGCGGGGCGGATGAGGTGGTCGTGATGAGCAAGGTCCGCTGTTATGGGGTCGCCGAGGCCGTTATTGCTGAAAAGTTGGGCGATTTGATGAGGCGCGGGCGGAATCCTTTGATTAACAGTACGGTGGAGGAAGGCGATATTTTGCTGCATATTATTGCCTGGGCGAAGGATAAAACTGAAGCGGAGAAGATGATTGCAGCGGATAGAGAGCTGCTGTGCCGGCTGCTGGGTGATGCGGTCTATGGTTTTGATGAGCAGACGCTTCCCGAAGTGGTTGGGGGGCTTTTAAAGGAAAAAGGATTCAAACTGGCAGCTGCTGAGTCTTGTACGGGCGGGATGCTCGCCAAGATGATTACCGATATTGCCGGTTCGAGCGAGTATTTCCTGGGGGGGTGGGTTACTTACAGTAATGAAGCCAAAATGCGCGATTTGGGAGTGCCGGCGGGACTTATTCGCGAGTATGGAGCGGTGAGTGAGCCGGTGGCAGCGGCGATGGCAGAAGGGGCTGGCCGCAAAAGCGGAGCCCAAGCGGCTGTGGGAATCAGCGGGATTGCCGGTCCGGGAGGCGGCACGCCTCAAAAACCGGTGGGGATGGTTTGTATCGGACTTTATTTTGATGGAAAAACCGAAGTTCGAACCTTTCGTTTTTCGCCGGTCGGGCGGGATTGGGTCCGCAGGCGAGCATGTTTGACTGCATTGAATTGGCTTCGGCTTCTGTTATTGAAGGTTTGACTAATCTTACCAGATTTGTTATACTGACTGTTTGCTGCAAATCAGAAATAGATGTAAATAAGGGGAATTATGGCAAAAAGCCACAGGCATTTGGGTGAAATCTTATATGCCAAAGGGTGGGTGGATAAGCCCGGTCTTATCAAGGCACTTAAGAAGGCAAAAGAAACCAACCGGCGACTGGGGGAAGTTTTGGTTGAAATGGGGCTGGTGACTGAGGATCAGATTATGCAGGCGCTGGCCCGCCAATTTGGGATGAATTATGTCGATTTAGATGAGGTGGAGATTCCCTCCGACGTTCGCAGTCTGATTCCGGAAGAAATCATCAAGAAACATCGGGTGCTTCCGTTGGGAAAAGAAAACGGCCGTTTGAAAATCATTATACCTGACCCGATGAATCTGGAATTGCTGGACCTTCTTCGGTTTCGTTTGTCATCGGATTTGGAATGCTATCTGGCCAGTCCCAGCAAGATTGACTCCTATATTAACCGCAAACTGGATGAGGTTCGAAGCAGTATTGATGCTACGGCGGCAGAACTGACGGAGGCCGGGCATGCGATTGAGGCGGAGGTTCGGCGGGCGCAGGCGTCCGATGAAGAAGAAGGTCCCATTATCCGGCTGGTTAATATGATTATTGACGAGGCGGTCAAGATGCGGGCCAGTGATATTCATATCGAGCCGATGACGGACCGGGTTCGGATTCGCTACCGCATTGATGGGGTGTGCATCGAGCGGGACAATATTCCCAAGAATATGCAGGCGCCCCTTCTGGCTCGTGTAAAGATTATGTCGGGAATGGATATTGGGGAGCGGCGTCTTCCGCAGGACGGCCGTATTAAGCGGCGGGTAGAAAATCAGGACATTGATTTCCGTGTTTCCTGTCTGCCTGCTTATCACGGGGAAAGTACGGTACTTCGTATTTTGCGGCCTGATTCGGTTAATATTGGTATTCAAGCCATTGGGTTTGAGCCGGAGGATTATGAACGGTTTATCCGGATAATCAAACGTCCGAACGGCATCTTTCTGGTTACAGGGCCGACCGGGAGCGGAAAAACAACTACGCTTTATTCGGCTTTGCAGGAGCTGAACCGTCCAGACAAGAAAATCATCACCGCTGAAGACCCTGTGGAGTACAATATCAGCGGGATTAATCAATGCCAGGTTCGGACGGAAATCGGTTTGACTTTTGAGGTGATTCTCCGTGCTATGCTGCGTCAGGCCCCCAATATTATTCTGATTGGTGAAATTCGAGATGGTATTGTGGCGGATATTGCTATCCAGGCCGCTCTGACTGGGCATTTGGTTTTCAGCACCCTTCATACCAATGATGCCCCCAGTGCCATTACGCGTTTGATTGATATGGGGGTTAAGCCGTTTCTGGTTGCCAGTTCCATTCAGGCGATTATGGCCCAGCGGCTTGTCCGAACGATTTGCAAGAACTGCAAAGTTGTTGATGAGAAGCCGGATCCGCGTTATCTTCGGCTTCTGGGTATTACGCCGGAAGATATGAGGAAGTATCCGATTTATAAAGGGGCTGGGTGCAGCCGCTGTCAGGGAACTGGTTATCGGGGCCGGATTGCGATTTTTGAGATGATGGAAATGAACAGCCAGCTGCGTGAATTGGCCTTTCAGAAGGCGCCGACGAGCGAGCTTCGCAAGGCGGCTCGGGCTACGGGGATGAAAACATTGCTGATGGATGGGCGGGTTAAAGTATTTAAGGGGATAACGACTCCGCAGGAAGTGTCCACTGTGACTCAGGCGGAGGGGCTTGTACTGGATACCTGATTCAAGAAAGAATAGAGCAACTTTTTCGGATGGGAAGAATATGCCTTCACTGCATATAGACCGGCTGCTTGAAGCGTGCATAAAGATGGGTGGTTCAGACCTTCATTTGACGGTGGGCCGCCCGCCGGTGCTTCGAATCAGCGGTCGGCTTCGTTCGCTGGATACGAAAGTACTGGAGCCGGATGATACCGTTTCATTGATGAAAAGTATTACGCCGGAGAGAAACCAGCAGGAGTTTCAGGAGGTTGGCGGGACGGATTTCGGTTTTGCTTTTGGGGATGCGGGGCGGTTTCGAACGGCTGTTTTCCGTCAAAAAGGGTATGTCTCCATGGTTCTTCGTTTGATTCCTTCGGAACTGCTTAGCTTTGAGCAAATTGGTCTTCCGAAGATATGTGCTGCTCTCTGCCGGCGTCCTCGGGGTCTGTTTCTGGTGACCGGCCCGACGGGGTCCGGCAAAACCACGACGCTGGCGAGCATGATTAACTATATTAACGAAAATATGGACGTTCATATTATTACTGTTGAAGAGCCGATTGAGTATTATCATCAGCATAAGAAATCGATTATCAATCAGCGTGAAGTCGGCATTGATGTGCCGACGTTTGCGGAAGCGCTTCGCCGTTCTCTTCGTCAGGACCCGGATGTGATTCTGGTTGGTGAATTGCGTGACTTGGAGACGATGGAGGCGGCCATCACGGCGGCTGAAACCGGACACCTTGTGTTTGGAACTCTTCACACTACCGGCTGCCAGGGTACAGTGAACCGTATGATTGACGCCTTTCCGGTCAGTCAGCAGGAGCAGATTCGTGTTCAGCTGAGTACCAATCTGATTGCGGTGCTCAGCCAGGCGCTTTGCCCTCGCATTCCAAAGGGCCGGATAGCGGCTTATGAGTTTATGGTGATTACACCGGCTATCTCGAACCTTATCCGTGAAAATAAAGTTTATCGTATTGAGTCGAGCATCCAGATTGGCAAAAAGTTGGGTATGCAGCTTTTGGACGACCATCTGTGGGAATTGTGGGAAAAAGAGTTAATAAGTCTTGAAACGATGCTTGATTATGCGAGGAACCCCGGGGAATTGTTAGAAAAGGCCGAGAAGAAGTTGGGCACTTCAATGAAGGGGAAGATGAAGGGCAAGGGTCTTGAAGAAGAATACGGACCTGTCTTGAAGATGTCCTAAAAAAGGTTTGTTATAGAAAGAAGTCGGTTTTTTAATTGCCAAGTGTCTAAGTTGTTTTTTAACCTGAAATTAAAATGATTTTTTATTTTTTTATGGCGACTTTTTGCGTCTTCTTTTGTTTTTCAATTTCTTTTTTCTTCTTTTCTTCTTATTTGCCCCTATTAAGGGTTGTTTTGTGTGTGTTTGGGTGAAGTAATTCTTTCTTTTGCCAATTGTCCAACATAAAGAATGCCTTGAACTTTGTTTTTCAGGTGCGTACAATAAAGTAGGATGCTCGAGTTTTTGGGCCCAGCGCGGAGAATAGAAAAATGGCTAAATTTCCTCCAGTTGAAGAATTAAAAGGAAGAACCTTAGGCCGCATTCTGATAAAAATGGGCCTTATAACTCGTGAACAGGTCAACGAGGCACTTCGCATCCAAAAAGAAAGGGGAGGGAAAGTTAAGATAGGTCAAATCTTTTTGGAGATGGGACTTGTAAAGGAGAAAGACCTTGCTATTGCTTTGGCCGGCCAGCGGGGGATGGAATATGTTGATATAGATAATCTTGAAATTCCTCAAGAAGTTATCAGTCAAGTTCCGGCGCAAATGGCCAAAACCTACCGCATTCTTCCAATTTCCTACGATTCTAAGAGGAATCATCTCACTGTAGTGCTTGATAATCCGGATAATTTCCGTGCTACGGATGACTTGAGTACGCTGATGGGCTTTACGGTGGAAGCGAAGGTGACCGACCCGGATGCTCTTAATACAGCGATGAACAAGTATTACGCCGAGGAAGAGGAGAGTTTGACCGAACTGATTGGGGAAATTGAGAGCGACAAGGGGCTGGCAAGTCTTCAGGGGCGGGATGCGAGTATCGATTTGGATGAGTTGAAGGAGGCCGCGGACTCTAATCCTGTCAAACGGCTGCTGAATCTGGTTCTTTTGAAAGCCATTCAGGATAAGGCCTCTGATATTCACTTTGAGCCGTTTGAGAATGAATTTAAGATGCGTTACCGGATTGACGGCGTTTTGTATGAGATGGTTCCTCCGCCCAAGCATATTGCACTGGCGCTGTCGAGCCGAATTAAAGTGATGGCCAACCTTGATATTGCGGAGCGGCGTCTTCCGCAGGACGGACGTATCCCGTTAATGGTTGGCGGCAGTCCGGTTGACCTTCGTGTGAGTATTCTGCCGACCATGTTCGGTGAAAGCGTAGTGCTTCGTATCCTCGACCGTAAACAAGTGGATTTGCGGCTGGATATGCTGGGGCTGACGGAGCGGGATGTTGGCATTGTTCGCCAACTTATTAATAAGCCGAACGGGATTTTGATTGTGACCGGGCCGACCGGCTCGGGGAAGACCACTACTCTCTACTCGGCCCTGAAAGAACTCAATACGATTGACAGCAAGATTATTACTACTGAAAACCCTGTAGAATATGATATTGACGGGCTGATTCAGGTTCAAATTCGTCCAGAAATTGGTTTGACTTTTGCTAAATGTCTGCGTTCTATTTTGCGTCAGGACCCGGATATTGTGATGGTTGGTGAAATTCGAGACCTGGAGACGGCGGAAATCTCCATTCAGGCGTCTTTGACCGGTCATTTGGTCTTTACCACACTTCACACCAATGATGCGCCGAGCACGATTGCCCGTCTGCTTGATTTGGGTGTGGAGACCTTTTTGGTGACGGCGACGCTGGAAGGGATTATCGCCCAGCGGCTGGTGCGGCGCATTTGTACGAACTGCAAGACGGAGTATCAGCCGACTGAAGAGCAACTGATGGAACTGGGGCTGACGGCGGCTGATACGGCGGGGAAGAAATTCTACTACGGCCGCGGCTGTGATATGTGCAACAACACCGGCTATCGGGGCCGTACGGGCCTTTTTGAGATTATGACGTTTGATGATGAAGTTCGGGATTTGATTATGAACCATGCTTCGACGGCGGTTCTGCGGGAGGCGGCCCGACGCAAGGGGATGCGAACACTCCGGGAAAATGGTCTGGAGCTGATTTACAGCGGTATTACGACGCTGGATGAAGTGGCTCGTGAGACGATTGCGGCGGAAACGTAAGAAAATCGGAATAAATTTCGGCGGACAGGGCTGTTTTCGGACAAGCGGCTGTTCGGCCGGGAGGTGAACGGATATGCCGGTCTTTCAATACACAGCGCTGGATGCCAAGGGCAATGAGGTGAAGGCGGAAATTGAAGCCCTCAGCAGCAAGGAGGCGATCAGCAAGATTCGCAGCAAGGGGCTGTTTCCCACCAAGGTTCAGGCGCAGGGTGCGGCGAAGAAAGCCAAGGCAGCGGAGGCGGCTGCTCCGCGACGGCGGCGTTCCGGCGGCAAGGTCAAATCGAAAAAAGTTATGCAGTTTGCCCGCCAGCTTGCTACGCTTCAGGATGCGGGTCTGGCGATTCTTCGCTCGCTGCGGATTCTTCAAGAACAGGAGAAGTCGGGTACTCTCAAGCGGGTGATCGGGTATGTAGCCGATGATATTGAAGGCGGTTCGACGCTGTCGGAGGCGATGGCCAAACATCCGAAGACTTTTAATCGGCTGTTTGTCAATATGGTGGCAGCCGGCGAGGTGGGGGGTGTGCTGGATGTGATTTTGAACCGCGTGGCCGACTTTATGGAAAAATCGGAACGGCTCAAATCCAAAATCAAAGGGGCGATGGTGTACCCGATTGTGGTGATGTCGGTGGCGTTTCTGATTGTGCTGGGTCTGATGATTTTCATCGTTCCAACCTTTTCTGAGGTGCTCCTGGATATGAGCGAGGGCAAGAAGGGTCTGCCGGCTCTTACCCAAGGGCTTCTGAATGTCAGCCGGTGGCTTCTGGGTAATAAGGGGGTGAATGCAGGCATCGTTGTGATGATGCCGATTCTGCTGGTGATGTTTTTTAAGTTTCTGCGGCGATTCCACTACGGTCGCTATGCTTTGGACTGGCTGAAACTGCATTTGCCGGTGATTCGACGATTGACCTATCTGACTACGGTAGCCCGCTGGACGCGAACGCTGGGTACGCTGATTGGGGCTGGCGTGCCGATTCTGGAGGCCATCAATATTACGCGGGAAACGGCGGACAATGAAGTGTATACAGCAATGCTGGGCAAGGTGCACCAGGCGATCCGGCAGGGGGATACCTTTGCCAATCCGCTTCGTCAGTCCAAGACGGTCGATGCGATTGTTGTGAATATGGTGGAAGTCGGGGAGGAAACCGGCGATTTGGACAAAATGCTGATGAAGATTGCGGATAATTTTGATGAAGAGGCAGACGTGATGGTCGGGGCGATGATGAGTTTGCTGGAGCCGATCATGATTGTCGGGCTTGGATTGATTGTCGGAACAATTGTTGTGGCGATGTTTCTGCCGATGGTACAGGTGATTCAGGTGCTGATGTAAAACAAAATGCTCTTATCCACATTTTCGGAAAGGAACGATTCATGAACAGAATGAGACGGAGTCAAGGGGGGTTTACGATTGTAGAGCTTCTGACGGTGATGGGTGTGATTGCCCTGCTGATTGGGCTGCTGGTGCCGGCTCTGAATATGGTCAAGGATTATTCCCGTGAGATTCAGCAGAAAGCCCAGTTTCACAGCCTGGATGTAGGTTTGGAGATGTTTAAGAATGACTTTGGGGTATATCCGGAATCCAACGACAATGCCTATCCCCCTGTTAATTTGATTGATCAGACCCCTTATTTAGGGGCTCACAAGCTCGCCGAGGCGCTGGTGGGACTTGATTTGCTCGGATTTCACCCCAAGTCGGGCTTTACCGCCAGCGGTTTAAATGATTTGGATGGTATCGGGACAGGCAGCGGAGCAGTGCAGATTTATGACCCCATCAACGGCATCAATGTTCCCAATGTTTATGAAGAAACCGGCTCGCAGAATATTGATGTCCGGAAAAAGTACATTGATTTGGAACATGCCAACGCGTATCGAATGGACGACATTTACCGCAACTGGGGGTCGTTTAGTCAGTATAATTTTGTCCTTTGCGACGTGTATGCCAAGAAGCGTCAGTCCGGCAAGAAGACGGGTATGCCGATTCTGTATTACCGGGCCCGGACGGCTTATAAGTTTCAGGATTATCTTCATTCCGATTTGGGCAGCGATCAGAATCCTGAGCAGAACGATGATATCTACAACTACTGGGATAATGAACGGCTGCTGGCGCTGGGGGATCCTGATCAGGGGACAGCGATTGTTCATCCGCTGCGGACCGGCACGGTCATCGATGATTTGGAGCGGTTTGAAGAAATGATTTTGAACAAGCAGGTTCAGACGGCTACGCAGACAGCGAGCTTCCCGGATGGAATTAAGCGTCCCTATCGTGCAGATTCGTTTATTCTCATTTCGGCGGGCAAGGATGGGCTGTTCGGCACGGCGGATGATGTTCTGAACTTTGAAAAAGAAAAGCAGTAATCCTCTCTGGTTTCCTTGCAGATGCTGCCCATGGAGAATGTATGTTCGCAGCACACCGACAATTGGGAATGACGCTGGCGGAAGTACTGGTGACGCTGGCGATTGTACTGATTCTGATTGGTGTGATGAGCGGCGTTGGGGTTTACCTGAAGAAGCAGTCTGAGATTCGGCTGGTGGAAAGCACGCTTGAAGTTCTGGAGACGGCCCTTGGCCAGTACTATTCAGACTACGGGGCATATGTGCCGCCGGTAACGAGCAAGCAGGAGTTTGAAACGGCTGTCTGCGGTTCGGAAGGCACGGTTACATTTCTTCAGGGCGAACATCTTCAGGGGGAGGCGGAAAAAGCAGCCTGGTCGAGTGAGGCCTTGTATTATTTTTTGAACCGCAGTCCGGCTGCGGCGGCGATTGTTTCTTCGCTGATGGAACGGATGATCAGCAGCAAGGATGCGTCAGGAAAGCCGCTGGTGGTTAAAATTGAGTGCCCCCCGTCAGAACCGGTCAGCACGGATCTGGTTCGCTTTGTGGATGTGTGGGGGATGCCGATTGGGTATATGCTTGTGGAGAACCAACTGCCGGTTTTGATTTCTGCCGGGCCGGACAAGAAGTTTGATACGGCGGATGATATTATCCATCGCTAAAGAGGGAGGCGGGAGAATAAAACGGAAACATGCGGAAGGTTTCGACTATGAAAGCAGGAATAAAACGCGCGGGCGGCTTTACGCTGATTGAGCTGCTGGTGGTTGTAGCGATTATCTCGATGCTGGTCGGCCTGCTGAGTGTCGGCCTACGCAAGACCAAGATTATTGCTACCAATCTTCGCCAGAAGTCGATTTTTCACTCGATGGAAATCGGGCTGGAATTGTTTGCCAAGGATTTTGGTGATTATCCTGATTCCACGGTGCTGCCGAATGCAACTTCGGATAAACAGGTGTGCGGTGCCCAGCATTTGGTGGAGGCGCTGGTGGGGCGTGACGAAGCGGGGCTGGAGCCGCGGACGGGCTGGTATGCTCCCAATGATGCGCTTTATCAGCCGTCTCTTCCGTCTGATTTTTATGATTCGACCTCTGAAGACAGCCGCAATCGGCGGAAAGGTCCCTATGTGGAACTGAAGTACACGGAGGTGCTCACGATTTATGAAATTTGGCAGGGCAATAACGGCGATTCCAAGATTTATGATTCCCAGGGTGCGGGAAAGCCGTCCCGTCGGGCGCCGATTTTTGCGGATACATTTGATCGCATTTCTGTGACGCGGGAGGACGGCAGCTCGGTGCGGGTTGGGATGCCGATTCTGTATTTTAAGGCCGATCGGGCGGCTGTTCGTCCTTTTCGGCTGGATGCGACGGGGCGCAATACCGTTACGGAACCGGCGGGAGAAGATATGCGGAACTGGACCTACAATTATCTGGATAATGAGGCCGTCATTGAGCTGCCTTTGCTGCTGGATGTTTCTTCTTCGAAAGGACATTACCGAGACCCGGCAGATGAGTCTAAAAGCAAGGCACAGGTTTTTTATGAGCAGATTACTCAGCGGAGCGAGCCGGACCGGCCGTTTTATAAGCCGTTCAATGCAAATAAGTTTCTGCTGATTTCCGCCGGCTGGGATACCCTGTACGGCACCAAAGACGACGTGACCAATTTTGAATATTAATGCTATGCCAAATTCAGGAGGCGTATGTATGCGTGCCTGTAAAAAAAGCCGACCGGTTCGAAAGGGGTTTACACTTGCAGAGATACTCACGACTCTGGCGGTCGTCGCTGTGCTGCTGTCTCTGCTGATTCCAGCGCTGAATACGGTGCGTAAGAAAGCGCAGGTGGTTAAACAGCAGGCCCAGTTTCACGGCATCGAGGTTGGGCTGGAGGCCTTCCGTGCTGATTGGGGCGACTATCCGCCCAGCGAGTATCCGGGAGATTTTGATGTGGAGAAGGGAAGCGGTTTCAGCGCTCCCTGCACCTGTGCATCGCAGCGGTTGGCAGAGGCGCTGATTGGCCGAGACGGTCTTGGGTTTCATCAGAGTTCGGAATTTCGTGCGCTGGGCCTGGCAGATGTGAATGGCGACGGAATCCTGGATCCAGTTCCGAATGCTGCACCGGGGATTTATAATGCGGTGTCGGGGGTTACGCTGTCCGGCAGCGGGGGTGTTCAAACGGCCGAACAGAATCTGGCTGCCCGCAAAGGGCCTTATCTTGAAGTGGAAACGGCGAATGCCGTGATGTTCAGCAAGTATTATGCCCCCGACCGGATAGATGATACCTATGTGCTGGCCGATGCCTTTCCTAAAAAAATGAAGAGATCAGGAGTGGAACTGGGTATGCCGATTTTATATTATCGGGCCAATCCAGGCAGGATTGGGAATGATCCTGCGTATGGAAACTGGGGCACGAATACCTATAACCTGAATGACAGTTATTGTGACAGCCAGGGAATCATTGTTCGTCCTGTTCCGTTTCAATCGACCTCGACTTCCCATCCGCTGTCGCAGGCGGGATCGAATACCAGCGCAGCCAATCTTTTTTACAGCCGCATTCTGAATCCGAACTTTACGTTGCCGCCTCGGCCGTACCGGGCCAATTCTTTTCTGCTTCAGAGTGCCGGGCCGGATGGGCTGTACGGAACACCGGATGATATCTTTAATTTTTAATTTTTCTTTTCGGCTCTGAGCGACTCAGACTGCCTCGGGAAGCTGCCCGAATGATGAAGCCAACGTTCAGAAAAAACGGATTAACGCTCACAGAATTGGTTGTCGTGATTGCGGTGGCGGCTATTCTTCTGGGGATTTCTGTTCCGGCGGCGAAGAAAATTGCGGAATCGTTCGACTATTCCACCGGCCCGCGGTCACTTATTAATGCGGCTCTTACCAGTGCTCGCGCTTTGGCTGTGGCACAAAGTACTCCTGCCGGTGTTCGGTTTCAGCCGGATGCTAACGGTGATTTCTATATGATTTTTATTATTTACAACCGGGCAAAAACCAATTTGGCCAACGGATTTATGGCGGCTGCCGGCCGCAAGCCCATCCGTCTGCCGCAGAATATCGGCGTTCTTGAAGGAAGTTTTAAGGGTGCCGGAACGGCTGCTGCCAAAGATGCTTTTTTGAGTACAGAGGCAGGCTTGCGGGATGCTCAGACATTTTCTGTTGTTTTTTCCGAGCAGGGGCAGCTGATTCGGTTTCCGGTGCGGGTGCGCAATCGGGACGGCAAGACAGAAACGGATGACAGCAGCGGCAGCGGTAACAGCAGTTTGGATCCTATTTTTAATACGAAAAAGAATGTGGAAAACAAAATAGCGATGTTTTGTCAGGATGATTATCCAGAGGAGGGATTGGGCCAGGAAAACAGTGTTTATTCGTTTTATATTTATGAGAAGAATCGGCTGGCCGAGGTGCCGGCCGGGCAGCGGTTTACCGGTTATATCGGCAATCTTCAAAAAGAATTTATCAATCCTTATACGGGACAGTTAATCCGGAGATAAGGAACAGGGCTGGATGGATTTTTCAGAAAGATACAAAGGGTTTTCGCTCATCGAGGTGATGCTGGCGGCCTGCATTTTGACCATCGGGTATGCTCTGATTGCGATGGTTTTTCCGGCAAGCATCAAGTTGACGGGGATGGCTTCTGAAAAAGTGCTGGTTCCGGCGATTGCCGATGAAGCCCGCGCGATTGTTCGGCTTTATGAAGTGGAGCCGGAAAAATTGCCGGCAGGGGGGACGGTTCGTTCCGTTCTTTTGTCTGCGGAATATCTGACGGACAGGAGTCTGAAGTATTTTTTTCGCCGGCTTATTTATCCCGAGCCTTTTGATGTGGAAATTACCTCCCTTCCCTCTGAGGGGATGCCTCAGTATGCGGAACTTATGACGACGGTCAATGAGCAACTGAAGGTCGATGCGTTGTATCCGTCGCTGCCGAAGGAGTATTTTTTGCGGCGTCCGTCACAGAATCAGCGGTACTGCTGGTCAGTTCTGTGCCGGAAGGACAGTTCGACTCCTGCCGGCTATCAGATTTGTATTTTTGTCTGCCGCCGTGCGAAAGAACTTCGGTATTACGGCTTTACTTCTGACAAAGGGGTGGGTTCGTTCACTGCGGTTGAGAGCGAGCGTCCGATGCCGCTGCCGTTTCGGGTTTCTGCGAAACAAGACAGCAGCAGGGTGACGATTCACACCAGCCAGCCGGTCAACGATTTGCCGTCAGAGTGGCGGCAGTTTTTTCTTGAAGGGGCCTGGATTGCAGTGGACCAAAGCGGTTTGGCTTATCAGATTATCCAGCGGGATGGGGATACGGTTACTCTCAGCCGCAAATGGCAGGGCAATGATGGGGATTGGATTGTGTGGCTTGTGCCGCCGGCTGTGGGGACGGAGCGCAATGTGTGCCTAGGGGTGCTGTGAAGAAGATGTCGGGACTTGAACTGAAACAAAGACAAGCGGCTTTCACTATCGTTGAGATGGTGGTGGCGATGGCTATGGTCGTCGTGATGCTGGGGATTTCGGCGTTTGTCTTTCGGTTCTCTGTGCAGACCTACCGGACGGCGACGGCTATGGCGGAGATTATGCAGAAGTATCGGGCTATTACCAGCCGGCTCAAGACTGATTTGTCCGGCATTCGAAAGGATGCGGAGTTTGCCGTGGTTTGGGCTCCCTCGAGGGAACGAAATCCCGATGGAAGTGTAGTAGATGAGAACCAAGACGGCATTCCGGATCGGTATCTGAGTTTTGACCGGTTGTATTTTTTTGCCGTTGGTGATTTTCAGAGTTATGACGGGCAGCCCGCTGAAAGCGACCCTATTGTCCCCTCTCACCTTGCTCGAATTTGCTACAGTTTCGGCCGCGACCAGAGTAACCGGAAAGCGCCCGACCAGTTGGACCCGCGAGAGCGTTTGTTCTGCCGAACGCAGCACCTGCTTACGGCTGCGGAACTGCCGACATTTCCCGATTTTACTTCGGGATGGAACGAGACGGTTTTTGAGACATACAATTTTTCGCTTGAGTATCAAACAATGTCGCTGGAAAATTGGCTGAATCTGGATTTCAGTACGTACAAGCGGGAGATTTTGGCTAAGATTCTTGATCTTCGTGTCAGTGAGAGCACGGCACAAAGCGGCGGACCGAAGATTGACTTTTCCACACCGGAGAAGACAGCTGATACCATCCATATGCTGCTGTGCAAAGGGGTGGGTCAGTTTCATGTCCAGATTTGGGAGAAGGGTTATCAGCGATGGTGGCCCGAAATTGACCCGAATTATGACGGCGACTACAGCGACGCAGATACGCAGCGGTGGGACGGCACTAAGAACGGCTATGCCCTTGCGAACAATCGAATTGATGAGGAGAATCTGCAGGGCTATTATCTGATTCGGAATTCTTCGGATTTTGAAACACAAATCGGCTCGGCTCTGAAGTTTACCTTTACGCTCTACGATTCGAAGGGCATATTTCCGGAGGGCAAAACTTTTACGTACATTGTGTATCTGAATCCGTAAATTGTGCAAAAACCTCTCTGTGCCGGCGTGAGGGATATATTATGAAAATGAAATACAGAAAATCGGGCGGTTCTTTGCGGTGCGGCTCGGCGCTGATCCTGGTCGTAGTGGTTACGGTTCTTCTGGCGGTGATCGGGGTTATGTTTCTGATGGTCTCACGAGTTGGGGATATTCTGGGTTCGGCGGCCCGGCAGGATTCCCTTCTTGACCAGGCCGTCGAAACGGTGACGGATAGGATTGAACTGGTTCTGATGCAGGATTTGTTTGGGTCTGATTTAACGAGTGGAATCTGCGACGGGAAAGGCGGAACCAATGAATGCTGCGACGCCCCCGGGAAGACCGACCTGTGGCTGGCCTCGCTGGAGCCGGTTTGGAGTGATAACGGGACGCCTGATGATCCTGAGGATGATCTTTATTGGTGGCCTTTCATTTCCAATCTTTGGGACCCTTTGCTTAATTTTGAAGACAGGAGTTGGGATCGGATATTGCGGGATGCCGCTTGGCCTTCCAATCAGGATAAAGAATGGGGGGCTATTGTGCCGGAGTATCCTGACTTAAAGAAAGATTATTTTATGGCGCCTGCTGATGCCGATGGGGATGGTGTGGCTGACAGTATGTGGGTGCCGGCAGGAAATGCATCCAATGGTGAAACCATTTATGCGGCGGTGCGCATCGTCGATAATTGTGCGATGCTCAACCTTAACACGGCCCATCGGACTCGTTTTTCTTCGTCCTGGAATGGTCAGGGACGATGGCTGAGCGAGGTTGATTACGAGGCATTCCTGCGCGGAAATGATTGCGGTGTGCCGGATGTGGTGCGGAAGGCGCGTCTTGCTGTGCCGATTCCTTCTGCATCGGATGCGCTCTTTGAAGAGTATCATAAAGATGTTATTATGCATATCGAAGATCCGTATGGGGCGGTTGTGAAGGAATGGGAAAAACAGGGCTCGCCTGCTCCGAAGCCGCAGCCGGTGTACTGTCTCTTTGATATTCAGGATGAGGTGGAGATTCGCAATCGCTTTCTGCTGACCTCGCTGGCTCAGGCCCGCTTTGAGCAGACAATCAGACAGTCTGCTCCGTATCGATATGGAATGTATGAAACCTTTGATTACGAACGGGGCGAGTTTGAAGGCGGCTGGAATGTGCCCCTGCGGGTCAAGCGGATTCCGGTGACTTCGACGGATGAGCTGCGGGTCTGGAAACAGCGAATGAATCCGAAAAATTTTGACAATTCCGATCCAGCCAATTCTTACAGTTATTACTATGATCGGCGGCATGTGTGCACGTTTTACAGTTTCGACCGCAACCTGCGGCGGGGAGGCGATCCGGCGATGGAGATGCTGCCGGAAGGAAAACCGCAGCGAGTCTATAAAAAAATCTTTATGCCCGCTGACGGGCATGCTGTGAGCGTGCGGGCTGATTTTCTGTCCAATACGCCTGAGGCGCGGTGTCATATTCTGCATCTGCTTTATGCCTTTCGGGCTTATTATCTGTATAAAGGCGAGTCGCTTTCTTCTGCCGCACGGAAGGCCGCCCAGATTACAGCCAATATGATTGATTACCTTGACGATGACAGTGAGAGCACGAAAGGGCCGTTTTTTGATCGGTGGACGGACCCGGATACGGGAAAGCAAACCCTCGGCCAGACCAATAACAATCCGACTTTTTTCAATCGTTCTGTGATCAAGCGGCTGATTCTGGAGGTCAGTACGGCCTTGCATGGGGAGGATTCCTCTGTTCCGATTGTGAATATTGACAATATTGATCCTTCTGTTTTTAAGCGATTTGACTTTGGTCTGGCGGATGGAGAAACGATTTACGGGTTTGAACGCCAGCCGTTTCTCTCGGAATTGTATGTTGTGAGGAATAATAACAATGTACCGACTGAAGCGGCTCTTGAGCTGATTAACCCGTATGATTCTTCTATTTTGCTAAGCGGCTGGCGGATTGTGTTTCATAAGGTTGGTGCCCCGGCGCCGTTTCAGATTTCTGCCGGCAAGACGATTCCAGCGGGTACGGCCGATAAGCCGGGCCGTTTTGTTATTCGTTCTACTTCCTCTGCTCCGGTCGATATAACCTTTCCTACTTTTGGGATGGAGGCACTGCTGACGGATGCCAACAGTATCGAACTTCAGCGGCCTTGCCCTGATAATCCGTCGGTGTTTCTTACGGTGGACCAGATTGCTCGCGAGCAAATTGAGTTGGTGCTGACTGATAATGCGGCGGATGGCCTTCCGACCATTCATGTACTGAAGCGGCAGGATACGGGCTGGAAGTTTACGAATGCGGCGGCGTATGTACATCAGAAGGCCGTTCCTCCGGCCGCCAGTCCGGCTACACTGGGGACGGCGAACGGCATTACAACAGTAGAAAAGACCGGCTGGCAGATGCCGGTGGCGGATTATAATCCTATCTCTGCAGATCGGGGCCTGTTTACGCTGGGCGATTTTGAGAAGGTGCTGTTTGTCGGCAATCAGCGGGGAAGGGATTCTAAGACCGTGACAATGGCGGTGGCCGAGGCCGCCAAGGAAGGGGATATTCGCTTTGACATCAAGGGGGAGCCGGAACTGCTGGGTTTTGTCTGCTTTCTGAATCGGGAAAAAGGGTCGCTGCCCGGGCGGATTAACATTAATACTGCCCCTAAACATGTACTGGCGGCGGCTATTCCGAGTGTGCTGACCCATAGTACGGGAACCATCAATCTGGTTGATCCGGACTCGGAGACGGCGCAGGTGGTGGAAGATTATGCGGAACTGATTATTCAAAAGCGTCCCTTTGCTCATCTTGGGGAGCTTCTCACTAAAATACCTGAATTTGAGGTTTATGCTAAACAGGAAGGGCTGGATGTTGTTGGAGACAAAGCCATGAAGGGGGATTTGGAGGAGCGGGACCTGATTTTGTCCCATTTGTCCAATATCTTTACCACGCGCAGCGATGTTTTCACGGCATATATTCTTGTACGGGTGGGACGAGAGGGCCCGCAGCGGCGGGTGATAGCGATTTTTGACCGCAGCCAGGTTTGGTCACCGACGGACCGACCTGAGGTGGTCGCTATGAAGATTGTTCCGAATCCTCGCTGATATTTGAGGGCATGGCGGGTATCTTCGGGGGCGGCTTTTCATTCCGACCGAATTGCCGGCGCGGGAATAGGGTCCTGGAGGCAATGTCCGAGACAAGCCCCCAGGACGCCTGAACTAATCGGGGCGGCCTTTTCAGACCAGAATTTCCGCCAGGTCTTTTTCCGGTGAAGAGATTGGAACGAGATTGAATTGTTCTGCAAGAACCTTGAGCACGTTGGGGCCGATAAAGGCCGGCAGCGATGGGCCGAGTTTCATGTTTTTGATGCCGAGATGGAGGAGCGTGAGCAAAATGCAGACGGCCTTCTGTTCATACCAGCTTAAAATCAGCGAGAGCGGCAGGTCGTTGACTCCGCAGTTGAAGGCATTAGCCAGGGCCAGGGCAATCTGGATGGCGGAGTAGGCATCGTTGCACTGGCCGACATCGAGAAGACGCGGAATGCCGTCGATGCTGCCGAAGTCGAGCATATTGAAGCGGTATTTGCCGCAGGCCAGCGTTAAGATAATGCAGTCCTTCGGGACGGCCTGGGCGAAAAGGGTGTAATAATTTCTTCCGGGCTTGGCGCCGTCGCAGCCGCCGATGAGGAAGAAGCGGCGGATTTTGCCTGCCTTGACGGCATCAATTACTTTATCGGCAACGCTCATGACGGCGTTTCGGGCAAAACCGATGGTAATGCGTTTTTCGGGGGCATCTTCCGCAAAACCCGGAGCGGCGAGGGCGGCTTTGATGACCGGCGTGAAATCTTTGTCCGGCCCGATGTGCTGGACCTGGGGCCAGGCCACCAGACCTGTCGTAAAGATGCGGTTTTTGTAAGAGTCTTTGGGCCGCTGGATGCAGTTGGTTGTCATGAGAATGGCGCCTGGGAAGGCGTCAAATTCCTTTTGCTGATTCTGCCAGGCGGTGCCGTAATTGCCGACCAGATGTTTGTATTTTTTCAGGCCGGGATATGCCAGGCATGGGAGCATCTCTCCGTGGGTGTAAATGTGGATTGATTTGCCCTCAGTCTGCTTCAAAAGCAGTTCCAAATCCCGCAGATCGTGGCCGGAGACGAGAATGGCCTTGCCCTTGACAGGACTGACTCGCACGGAGGTCGGTTCGGGGTGGCCATAGGTTTGTGTGTTGGCCTTGTCGAGCATTTCCATCACTTTCAGATTCACCTGGCCGACCTTGAGGGCCATTTCGACGAGGGCGTTGAGGTCCTGGGCACGAGGGCTGATCAAAAAGTCCAGCGCTTCGTGAAAGAATGCGTAAACTTCGTCGTCTTTGATTCCGAGCAGCATGGCGTGGTCGGCATAGGCGGCCATGCCTTTCAGACCGTACAAAATCAGTTCCTGGAGGCCGGCTATATCCGGGCCAAGGGATTCAAGCCGGCCGGCGATGCTGATGGATTTGGCTTCCTGGAGCATCTGTTCCCGGCTGGGCGGGAGACGCCAGGAGGCCGAGCCGGAGAGTTGTTCGGGTGTTTTGCCGGCCTTTTTGCATGCGTCTTCGTAAAGACGGCGGGTATGGGTGAGTACTTTGTCTGCCTGGCGGATGAGTTTTTCGATTCTTTCGGGGTCAAAATTGACATTGGTGACGGTGCTGAAGAGGGCTTCGAGGATAAAGCGGTCTATTTCTCTGTTTCGTACTCCCATTTGTGCTGCGCGATGTGCCCATTTGGCGATTCCTTTGGCTGCGTAAATGAGCAAATCCTGAAGTTCTGCGGCCTCGGATGTTTTGCCGCAAACCCCCATTTTGACACAACCATTTCCTCCTGCTGTTTGTTCGCATTGATAACAAAACATTTTTTCATCCTTTCCTATCGTGGGTTTTGGGTTTGTTTCTATCCGTTTTATTTTTGCCGAATCATGGTCAGAAGCATTTTGAATGGGACTGGGGCGTTGACTGCGTGGGGGATGCCGGCAGGCATAATCACGATTTGGCCGGCATCGGCTGTTATTTTTCTGCCGCCGATGATAAGTTCCGCTGTACCCTCGATTATCTGCACGAGGGCATCATAGGGTGATGTGTGCTCACTTAAACGCTGTCCCTTGTCGAAAGCAAATAAGGTTAACGAGCCGGCGGGCTTATCGAGCAGGATTTTGCTCACAATGGAGTGGGCTGAAATCTGAACCAGGTCGCGGAGATTGGCGGGCCGGGCCTTTATCTCCTGCAGAATTGTTTGGGCGGTTTCGTTGTCCATTATTCCTCCTGTTCTTTGTCTTGAAATTCTTCGAGGGTCGTGTCCTTTAAAGCGGATAGGATTTCGCTTTGAATTTTTGCGAGTTTTTTTCGCAAAGGGCATCGCTCTTTGAGGGGGCATTGGAATCTGTCTAAGAAGCAGCGGTTCATCTGAATGGGTCCTTGAATGGCTTCAATTACTTCGTGAAAGTTTAGTTTGCTGGGGGGGCGAGCCAGAATATAGCCGCCTTTGGGTCCCATAACAGAGGCGACGATTTTTTTGTTTTGAAGTTTTTGCAGAAGTTTGCAGGTAATCGGGTAGGGGATAAACAGCTCCGATGAAAGCTGCCTTGCCGGAACAGGCCGATTCTTTCCATATAATTTGACAAGTTCATATAACAGCCGGAGGGCGTAGTCTGTATTTCGTTTTATTATATCCATAATATATCCTGAACCATTTGTTTATATAAGACTATTATAGTCCTACTTAAAAAGAAATGCAAATGTTTTTCAGAAAGTTAGTAAAAAAAAGATTTTTGAAACATTTACTTATAGGGAACCGTCTTGTATAATGCGGACGCTCTTTGACAGGATAATACAAGAGATAGAGTGTCGGGAGATTTTTTTATAGTATATTATTATTTGTTTTGATTATTTGCGATTATGATTTGAAGGTTTTTAACGAGAGCTTGAGAGGATTTTGCTCGAACGGGAAAAGGGCGGCTCGATGTATTATCCTGAAAGGAGATACAGCTTTGATTAGCTTCACATGTATAAAATGCGGTCATGCTTACAGCGTACCAGATGAGTACGCAGGGAAGAAGGTGCGCTGCAAGCAATGCCAGACGGTTAACACAATCCCTTCTGCTCCGGCTCCAGCGGGTGCTTCCTCACCGGCCTGCGCGGACAGCATCGCGGCCTACAACAATCTGCTTAATGAATTACTCCGCTACGAGAAGCAGGCGCCAAAGCTTGAGATTGAGTCCTGAATAACTTTTGTTCTGCGGAAATGGGCAAGAGGTATCAAGGGGGTGTTTTCTATTTTCTGGTTGAGTGCGGATTTTTCTCATTTCCTGTTTTGTTTTTGTTTATTCCCTTTTGAGTGAACGGTTTATGAAGATGCCCCGTTTTTTCTGTCCGGATTTGTCTTCTGAGGAGGTGATTTTAGAGCCATCTGAATCTCACCACCTGGCGGATGTGCTCCGGCTTGGAAAGGGCGAATGCGTTGAATTGTTTGATGGGAAGGGAAAATCCGCCCAAGCGGAGGTTGTTTGGGTTCGCAAGGGGGTTGTTTGTCTGAAGGTCAAGGAACTTCGGTGTTTTCCTTCACCGGCTTCCAAAATTGTTCTGGCGGTCAGTCCGGCCAAGGGACACCGTTTTGATTTTCTTATTGAAAAATGTACCGAGTTGGGGGTTGACCATATTCTTGCCGTTGTGTTTGAGCGGACAGTGAAGATGGGTAAGGAGTCTTCGCTGGGCAGATATGAAAAGATTGCCATTGCGGCGGCGAAGCAGTCGGGCTGCCGGTTTTTGCCTGTGCTTGGCGGGCCGCGGCCTTTCCTAAAGGCGGTGGAGTATCTCCGGAACGAGTATCCTTCTGCGTCGTGGATTTATGGAGACACTTCTTCTCAGGTGCCTGCTGCCGTGCATTTGGGGACGATGGCGGGTTTTCTTGCTGAAAAGGATGTGGTTTGTCTGATTGGGCCGGAAGGAGGATTTACGGAGGCGGAAAAAGAGACCTTGAAGTCTATCGGGGCCTGCCCAATGCAAATCAATCCCAATATCCTGCGAATTGAGACGGCGGCTGTCGCCTTCAGCGCTTTGCTGTGCTTTCTTCGTCAATAAGGTTTGAGAGTGTTTTGGAGGGGTTATTTAAGTTTGCCGGCGTCTGAATCAGCCGGCGTGTTCGGCTGAACTTTGCGGAGAACATAGACGGCCTGGGAGGCCAGAAGATTGGGCCAGAAGCCGAGAGGGGCGGCGGTATGCTTTTGAAGGGGGATTCGTTTTTCAATTTGAATGCCGAGTTCTGCACAAAAATGGTCAAAATCCTTCAGTGAAAGAAAATGAATGTTGGGGGAATTATGCCAGCGGTATGGCAGCTGGGGCGTTTGCGGTGCACGGCCTTTGAAAAATAACTGAAGCCGACATCGCCAGTGGGCAAAGTTGGGAAAACTGATGATGACTTTTTTGGCAATTTGGAGGAGCTGGCGAAGGACTTTTTCGGGGTCCTTGAGAGTTTGGATGGTTTGGGATAAGACAGCATAGTCAAAACTGTCGGGGGGATAGTCTTCCAATCCTTTTTCGATGTCGCGATGGATAACAGACAGCCCTCGCCGGATGCAGTGGATGACCCAGTTCTGATCGATTTCGATTCCCTGGGCGATGATGTTTTTGTTCTGAATCAGCTGAACGAGCAGCTGGCCGTCTCCGCAGCCGAGGTCAAGCACCCGACTGTTGGGTTCGATCAGCGAGTCGATCAGGTCGTAGTCGATGCGGAGCCGCTTGGCTTGCTCAAGAGGGCTGGTTTTTGGGGAATGTGCCGGCTGGACGGCTGGGAGCAGGGGGCTTCCGGTTCGTGCCCGTTCGGCTGCGGCCTGCAAAAAGCCGGAAATTACTGCTGCTAATTCCGGCTCTTTGAGCAGAAAAGCATCGTGGCCGTATGAGGAAAAAATGCTGCAATAACTTACCTCTTTTCCTTCAGCTGCAAGGGCATAGGCGATTTCTTCGGATTGTTCCGGCGGAAAAAGCCAGTCGCTGCTGAAACTGATAATGCAGCAGCGGGAGTTTGTGTTTTGAAAGGCCTGCTGAAGGGAGCCGTATTCCCGAACCAAATCGAAATAATCCATTGCCTTGGTAATGTACAGATAACTGTTGGCGTCGAATTGCTCGGTAAAGGTTTGTCCCTGGTAGTCTAAATAGGTTTCTACGGCAAATTCGGAATTAAAGTCATAACTGTATTGGTCTTTCTTTCGGAGCTGGCGGCCGAATTTGTCCCGCATGGCCTGTTCGGATAAATAGGTGATATGGCCGATCATTCGGGCGATGGCCAGCCCTCGGTCCGGGGGTTGGCGGCTGCTATATTGTCCATCGCAAAAGTTTGAGTCGGCCAAAATGGCGTGGCGTCCGACTGCGTTGAAGGCGATGGCCTGAGCGGTCAGGCGGCTGCTGCTGGCGGCGCAGATGACGGAATGGAGATGCTGGGGGTAAGCGGCCGCCCATTGGAGGACCTGCATTCCGCCCATCGAGCCGCCGATGACGGCCAGAATCTGTTCTATGCCGAGGGCTTCCAGGAGGAGTTTCTGGACGCGGACCATATCGCCGATTGTGATGATGGGGAATTGCAGTCCATAGGGTTTTCCGGAAGCCGGATTGATGGAGGAAGGCCCTGTTGTTCCTCGGCAGCCGCCGAGCACATTGGAGCAGATGACAAAATAGCGGGTGGTGTCGATGGGTTTGCCCGGGCCGACCATCCAATCCCACCAGCCGGGTTTGCGGTCGTCAGGGCTGTGATAGCCGGCGGCGTGGGCGTCTCCGCTGAGGGGATGGCAGAGGAGAACGATGTTGTCTTTGTTGGGGGAGAGGGTCCCATAGGTTTCATAAGCGACGTCAATGGGGCCTAAGGGTTTTCCGCATTGCAAAATCAGGGGAGAATCGGCCTGGACGACGCGAAGAAACTGGGTTTGAACCATCCCGACAGAATTGTTTAAGTCTTTTTCCATTGGCGACTTATTATACTCCGGCGCTTTCTGGAGGCAAGAGAGGGCCGACGAAGGACGGCTGATTCTTTCTTGGGAGGCAGAAAAGGATAATTTTGCTTGAAAAACCAAAAGCCGGCCGGTAGAGTAGGATAGGAAAGAGACAGGGGCGGGGGAAACTCCTGCCGCTCAGGGTCAATCGGAAGCGCCTGTAGCTCAACTGGATAGAGCATCGGTCTACGGAACCGAAGGTTAGGGGTTCGACTCCCTTCAGGCGCAGTGGGTAATTTTTTGACAACATTTATCTTATCTTGAAAGAATCCGTTTATGCGTTTCTTTGACAGAATCATTCAGCGGGCGTCTCAACTTTACAAAACGATTGTGTTGGCCGAGGGGTCTGACAAGCGGGTTTTGGAGGCGGCCAAGATTCTCACGGAGAAAAAAGTGGCCCGGGTTATTGTTTTGGGAAACAGGGAGCAGGTGTGCCGTAATTTGAAAGCCCTTGGGGCCAAGACGGATGAAATTGAAGTGATCGAGCCGGCTGCTTCTCCCAAACGTCGTGAATACGCCGAGTGTCTCTATGAAATCCGCAAGGCCAAGGGGCTAACGCGGGAAGAAGCCGACCGCCTGGTTCTGGATAATCTCTATTTCGGGACGCTGATGGTCAAGTGCGGGGATGCCGACGGGATGGTGGCTGGTGCTATCCATGCGTCGGCGGATACGATTCGTCCGGCGCTGCAGATTATTCGTGCCGCAGAGGGCTTCAAGACCGTTTCGAGTCTCTTTTTCATGGCTCGCGGCGAGGAAGTCTATCTGTTTGCTGATTGCGGTTTGGTGGAATATCCCACTGTTGACCAGCTGGCTGATATTGCGGTGACCACGGCGCTGACTGCGATTCAGTTTGAAGTTGACCCGAAAATTGCGATGCTTTCCTATTCGACGAAGGGCTCAGCCAAATCGGAAGGGTCGATTAAGATGGCTCAGGCGACGGAGCGAACGCGGGAGAAAATTAAGACCTTTTTTGGAAATGATGGAAGAGTTCTTGTTGACGGCGAATTGCAGTTTGATGCGGCGTTTGTGCCGGAAGTGGCCGCCATCAAGTGTCCTGACAGCGTTCTGAAGGGGCAGGCGAAGGTTTTTATTTTCCCCAATCTGGATGCGGGCAATATCTGCTATAAGGCCGTTCAGCGGCTGGGGAATTTTGAGGCATACGGTCCTATTCTTCAGGGTCTGGCCCGTCCGGTCAACGACCTTTCCCGCGGGTGTGTTCCTGAAGATATTGTGGGGGCGGCTGCCATTACGGCCATTCAGGCGCAATAAGACAATTTTTGCCGGCAGTGTTCTATCGATGGCGGAGAGTGTTCCTGAGTCAAGAAGGTTTGTCATTCAAAGGCATTCTGCCGCAGACGGTCTTCATTGGGATTGGATGCTGGAAGGAGAAGGGGGGCTGTGGACATGGCGAGTGGCTCTGCCGCCGGGGGAGATAGGCGTCGAGCCGGTAGAGGCGGAGAGAATCCATGAGCATCCGCTGCGGTTTTTGACCTATGAAGGTCCTGTTCAGAAAAACACCGGTTCGGTCAAGATTGAGGACAGCGGGGGGCTTTCTCTGATGGAAATTTCTGATGTGAGGGTTATTTTCGGACTCGAAGGCCGGGTATTGTCAGGGCAGTTTGAATTTCATCAACAGCCGCAAGGGGGGTGGATTCTGCATCGCCTTGTTCCCCGCCGGTGAGTTTATCGCCGCAGTTCGGGCAAGTCGGGCTCTATGTGCACGACGACATTGACCGGCTGAGGGAGCAGATTGTGCAGAGCATTTTCCAATTGTTGGGAAATGTTGTGGGCCTCGGTGATGGTCAATTGGGGGTCTACGAGGATATGAACATCCAGAAAGATTTCCCGTCCGACCCGTCGGGTGCGGAGTTGATGCCATTGGGCAATCTGGGGCTGGGCGGCCAGAATGGTTTCAATCTGACGGAGGGTCTGCTGGTCAACGGCTTTTTCGCTGAATTCGCTGAGACAATCCCTCAAAATGCTTAGGGCCACAAGCAAAATCATTACACCGACAACCAAAGCGGCCAGAGAGTCGCCGTAGGGATAATTCCAGAAGCGGGCGGAGGCAGCCCCGATGAGAACGGCAACGGAACTGAAGGCATCGCTTCGATGGTGCCATGCGTTGGCATAAACGGTTGCGCTATGACAGCGGATGGCAACGCGGCGTGTCATTTGATAGAGGATTTCTTTAGAAACGATGGAAAGGGCGGCAATCCAAAGGACTACCATCGGCATGGCGGGTGCCGGCTCCGGCGCAGCAGACAGACGAGCGATTTCCACAGCAGCTTCGTACATCATTGCCCCACCGACAATCCCTAAAATCAAAGCGATAAAGGCAGTTGCAAATGTTTCCAGCCGTCCATGACCGAAGGGGTGGGAACTGTCCGGCTCCTTCGAGCCCCAACGAACACCGACCAGAACGGCAATATCCGTCAGCAGGTCGGATAGGGAATGAATGCCGTCGGCCACCAGTGCCATCGAGCCGGCCCAGAGTCCTACAGCGACTTTTAAGATTACCAGCAGGACGTTGAGCCAAAGTCCCAGAAAGGTGATGCGGCGAATAGCCGGATTATCTTTGGCAAGGTTCGGGTTTGTCATTTCAGAACACCTTTACAAATAGATTCTATTTTTTGCCGGATGTTCTGTGCGGCTTGCGGAGTCTGAGTTTCGAAAATGATGCGGACGATTGGTTCGGTATTGCTGGTGCGGATGTGAATCCAGCCCTCCGGCAGGTCGAGGCAGCAGCCGTCTCGGGTGTCTATGCGGGCTGTTGGAAATGCGGAGCGTACCTGTTCGATGAGGGCAAGGGCCTGGTTTCGGTCGGCGTTGTATTTGAGTTTTACCATTTCGTAGTGTCCGATTTCTTGGACGAGCGAATGGACGGACTTGCCGGTATCGGCCATCCGCTGAAGAACCAGGGCCATTGCAACCAGACTGTCTCGGATTGGGCCTACCCGCAGGTCTATTACCCCGCCGTTGCCTTCTCCGCCGATGATGCATTGATGCTCGAGCATGGCCTGGGCGACGTGGGCTTCCCCGACAGGGGTTCGGATGACGGTGCCGCCGAATCGGGCGGCGATGTTGTCAATCATTCTTGAGGTGGATAGATTGGCAGCGGCTTTGCCGCCGGGGCATTCTGAAAAGCGCTGCAGGGCTGCCAGGGCGAGTGTGTATTCTTCACCGATGCAGGTTCCATTTTCATCGACAATGGCCAGCCGGTCGGCGTCGGGGTCCTGGGCGAAGCCGATGTCGGCACCGGTCTGGCGGACCTTTTCGCAGAGGGATTGAAGGTTTTCCTGAATCGGTTCGGGATTGCGGGCGAAAAGCCCTGTCGGCTCAAGGTTCATTCCGATGACCTGGCAGCCCAGCGTCTCCAGAAGCTGTTTTGCTTCGGGTCCGCCGGCTCCGTTGACGCTGTCGAGCACAACGGTGTACCGCCGCTGTCGGATGAGGGCGGGATTGACGATGGAAAGGACTTTTTGGACATGGATGGCGGCGGCTTGTGTGTTGGCGGAGATGGTGCCGCAGCGAACTGCATTGACATAGTGAATTTGTTTTTCGAGAAAGCGGCGGCGGATCTGGTCGGCAAGCGGATAGGGCGGGGCGATGCCGTTGTCCAGAAGCAGTTTGATGCCGTTGTATTCGATGGGGTTGTGGCTGGCGGTAATGACAGCGCCGCCCTGACAGCCCAGATGACGCACCATAATCCCTACGGCCGGCGTAGAACAAATGCCCAAATCAATCTCATCGACGCCGGTGCTGCATAAACCGGCTGAGAAGGCAGCGGCCAGCATTGTTCCGCTGATGCGGGAATCTCTTCCCAACGCGACGGCGGGCTTGCGGGCGGAGTCTGTCCAGCGTTCCCGCAGGAATGTTCCAAAGGCGGCTCCGTAAGAAGCAGCCGTTTCCGGAAAAAGATTTTCCCCGATAAGTCCCCGCATTCCGCTGATGCTGATAATCAACTCCTGTGCCATTGCTGTCTGCTCGCTCTATTCAGTTTGTGTTCTGTTTGTCCGCAGGTAAAAAGCCGATTTGCTTTCATTATTATATCGAGTTTCTGTTCTTTTAATACCTTTTTTTGCACCTTTTCATGCAGGAAAAAGCCGGCGGGACGGGGCAGGTGCCTGTTTTGGGGATGGAAAATAATGAATTTGAGGGGTGAAAATTTCCTGGAAAATTATGTTGCGGGTTTTCCTGATTGCTGGGATAATCGTACTCTTTCTTTTTGAGTGGAACTTTACCAATTTCAGAGAGGGACGTTGATGGGACCGATTTTAGAGGGCTTACTTAAGCTCCAACGGATCGAAAATCGCTTACGTGCAGTCAAAACCAAATTAGCCCGCAGTCGTCGAAGTGTGCTCTTTCAAGAAAATCAGTTGCGAACCCTGCAAAGTGCTCTGGAAGCCAAGCAGGAAGAAATTAAGATGACGCGGCTTCAGGCGGATCGCCTGGAGCTGGAACTGAAAGAACGCGACACTGCCATCGCCAAACTCCGCTCTCAACTCAATTTAGCCCGCACCAACAAAGAATATTCTGCCATCCTTACCGAACTGAACACTGCCAAAGCCGATGTTGTCAAACTGGAAAATCAAATTCTTGAATTGATGAAGAATCTGGAAACCGACCAGGCCGCTTGTGATGAGATTCAAAAGCAAATTGAGGAGCAGAAGGCCCATGTAGAGCAGGTTCGCGCCGAAGCAGAGCGGAAAGCAGCTGAATATCAGAAAGAGATTGACGCGATTCAGGCCGAGTGGGATGAAGCGGCTCGGCAGATTCCGAAGGAAGTGCTGGATCTTTTTGTCCGGGTGGCGGAAACATACGAGGGAGAAGCCATGGCGGCCATTGAGCAGTCTGACGAAAATTCGTCGTACAGCTGCGGGGGGTGTTTTATGGGGCTTCCGGCGGAGATGGTTAACGTTCTGACGACTAAGGATGAACTTTTGCGTTGTCCCAATTGCACGCGGATACTGTATCTGAAAGACATCGGTTTCGAATAATTTTTTGTTTGAGGGGCAATCTTTGTTATGGGCTGTTCAGAGGCAGGGAAAATTGTTCATCTCTATACGGATGGGGGCAGCCGCGGCAATCCCGGCCCGGGCGGGGCGGGGTATCTTCTGCAAACGCCGGCCGGCAAGCTGCTGGAGAGCAAGGCGTTTTTCCTTCCGGAGACAACCAATAACGCAGCTGAGTATTCTGCTGTGCTGAAAGGGCTGGAAGCCGCACGGCGGCTGGGGGCTCAGGAGGTTGTCTTGTACAGCGACAGCGAACTGCTTGTGCGTCAACTGGGCGGCCAATACAAAGTTAAGAGTGAGCATCTCAAAAAACTGTATGCGGCGTGTATGGAGCAGCTGGCCGGATTTCGCCGATGGACGGCGGAACATATTCCGCGGGAGAAAAATACACTGGCTGACCGCTTGGTTAATGAGGCCATGGATTTGAAGCGGGACATTGTCCGGGAGGAGGTCCGGCAGAATATTAAGCCGGTTCGGCTTGGGATTTTGCTCAGCGGCGGGGGTCGGACCATGGTCAATCTGCATCAGGAGATTCAGGCGGGTCGGCTTCCGGCAGAAATCGTGCTGGTCATCAGCTCTCGTTCGACGGCGGCTGGTGTCGAGCGTGCGCGTGAAATCGGCTTGGAGCCGGTGATTGTTTGCCGAAAGGATTTTGCGGATATTCAGTCCTTCAGCCGGCGGATTGCCGAGGAACTGGACAAGGCAAAGGTGGAGCTGGTTGTGCAGGCGGGCTGGCTATGTCTGTGGGAGATTCCTTCGCAGTATGAGAACCGGGTGATGAATATTCATCCAGCACTGCTGCCGAGTTTTGGAGGCAAGGGGATGTGGGGCCATCACGTGCACGAGGCAGTGCTGAAAGCCGGCTGCAAGGTGAGCGGCTGTACAGTACATTTCTGCACGAGTGAATATGATGCCGGTCCGATTATTATCCAGCGATGCTGTCCGGTGCTGGACGACGATGATGCGGACAGTTTGGCTGCGAGGGTTTTTAAGGAGGAATGCATTGCCTACCCGGAAGCCATTCGGCTGTTTGCTGCCGGCAAGCTGATTGTCAAAAACGGCAGGGTCTATACCCGTTCCATTCCCTCTTAACCGAGTCGTTTTCTCCAATATCCCTTTTCTGTACATTCTGTACATTTTTTGAAGTTGCAACTCTTTTAAAAATGTTTATACTGGGTAAGGTTTTGAAACTATTCGGGAGTCTGCCATGGCAAAGAGGAGAACACTGTATATTACCCAGTTTGACAAGGAACGGCTCGAAGAGCTTATGGGGGTAGCCAGATTTTTTGGAGGGTCCTCCCGAGCGGACTTGCAGGATCTGGAGGAAGAGATGAAACGAGCTCATATCGTTTCTCCTCAGGAGATTCCCTCGGATGTGGTGACAATGAATTCTCAAGTTCTTCTGTGCGACATTGATACATTGGAAACAATGACCTATACCCTTGTCTTTCCTAAAGATGCGGATATTGATTCGGGTGCGATTTCTGTTTTGGCGCCTGTAGGGACAGCGATTCTGGGTTATCGGCAGGGGGATATTGTCGAATGGCCGGTTCCGTCAGGAATCCGTCGTTTGCGGATTGAAAAAGTCCTCTATCAGCCCGAAGCTGCCGGCGACTATACGCTGTAGGTGCGGGCGTTTGGTGCTGAAAAGGGTGTTTTGGGTATCTCTGCTGTCTGGCGGTGTTTGCTGACAAATTTCAAACCAGTTCAAGGGAAAAGCAGTACAATCAACAGGCAAGTTTTGCACGTTGGAATGGCAGTTGCATAGTCAGGGATTGTTCAGTAGAATAATTCTGGTGTTTTTAGCCGAGAGCAATATTAAAACGGAGTTCATAAATGGCTAAGTCCTCTAATTCCGGAAGAACCCGGGAGATGTGCAGTTTTTGCGGACGAGTGAAGCGTCCGACGGATGCTTTTGTAGCTGGTCCGGCGGGGGTGTTTATCTGCTCGGATTGTGTGGAATTGTGCTACAACATTGTCCGGCAGGAGCAGCGTCGTCAGGGTCTGTCTTCGGCGGTGCTTGAGGAGGTTCCCAAGCCGCGTGAAATCAAGGAGTTTTTGGATCAGTATGTAATCGGGCAGGAAAGGGCTAAAAAGGCCCTTTCGGTGGCGGTTCACAATCATTATAAGCGGCTTGTGCATACCGACAGCAATGACGATGAAGTGGAGATCGACAAGTCCAATATTCTTTTGATTGGTCCGACCGGATCCGGGAAAACACTGCTGGCTCGGACGCTGGCGCGGGTGCTGAATGTTCCGTTTGCGATTTGTGACGCAACGACGGTGACAGAGGCCGGCTATGTAGGGGAGGATGTGGAGAACTTTCTGCTTCGTCTTCTTCAGGCGGCTGATTTTGATATAGAAGCGGCCCAGCGCGGCATTGTGTATGTGGATGAAATCGACAAAATTGGCAAAACTACACAAAACATATCGATAACCCGTGATGTTTCGGGCGAAGGGGTGCAACAGGCCCTTTTGAAGATGCTCGAAGGGACGATTGCGAATGTGCCGCCGCAGGGGGGGCGGAAACATCCGGAACAGGCCTATATTCAGATAGATACGAGCCATATCCTCTTTATTTGCGGGGGGACGTTTATCGGTCTGGAGAACATTATTAAGAAACGTCTTGGGAAAAAACTGATTGGTTTTGGTTCGGAGTCGGAAGGTCAGCACGATAAAAAGACTGATTATTCGGAGATTATTTCCCAGGTTACCCCGGAAGATATCATTGAATTCGGAATGATTCCGGAGTTTGTTGGTCGGCTTCCGATTATTACGACGCTTTCGGCTTTGGATGAAGAGGCCCTTGTGGATATTTTGACCAAGCCGAAAAATGCGTTGGTTAAGCAGTATCAGAAACTTTTTGAGATGGAAAATGCTGAATTGACGTTTACGGATGAGGCGCTTCGGCTGCTGGCCAAGAAGGCGATGAAACGGGATACAGGGGCGAGGGCTTTGAGGGCGATTGTGGAGGATTTAATGCTTGATTTGATGTATCGTCTGCCGGAAGAGCCCAAACCGGGCAACTATGTTGTCACGCCGGAGGTAGTGGAAGGGAAGGCGGATTTGTTTGCCGTCTCCTCAAAAAAGAAGAGGGAGTCCGCTTAGTCTGCATTTCAGACGTTTTTGTCTGTAATATTTTTGTATGGAAAACTGACACGGGGTTAAGAAGGCCGATTAGTTTTTTGGCTTTCTAACTCCTTTTTTTTGCAAAATCTGCGTTTTTTGGTCAAAAATTCACTTTTTTTCTCTATGGCACGTCAATTGCACGCTTTGGAGCCGGAGTGTATTGCGCCTCTATTGAGGCATAGAAGACGAAATCTATAGGGAATTCGATGTCGGAGAAGAATAACTCCAAGAGAACCCCTTACGAGCTGTTTGCCAGCCCGATAGCCGCCGAGGTGCGGGAGCAGGAACTTTTTGCCGGCAAAGCTCCTCGCAAGGAAAGCCCCGCCAGTCCAAGCGGAGGAAGTTCGCCCGCGTTATCATCGGGGGCGCCCGCTGTTCCGGCCGGCCGGCAATGGTTCTGGATGCTGTTTTTGCTGGTGTTCAATTCCTTGATGGTTGGCGGGATTGTGTGTTATCTCTTTTTTGCGGGGGCGGGCAGAAGCCCCCGCCAGCCGGCGGAGAACACTGCCGAGATGCCGGTTGCGGAAGATTCTGAACCGGCAACTGTGAAACTGCCTAAAATCGAGCAAGAATCGATGGATCCGTCGATTTTGATGCGAAGCATTCATTTGAGCAAACTCACGCAGCAATCCCTCGATGAGTCGGTTTCTCTTCGTTCGGCGGAGGAACTTTATCGGGCAAAAGATTATTTTAAGGCCTGTTATGTTTTCGGGCAGCTTCGTGAAAATCTGATGAAGAATAATCCTGCGGATGCCTGCCTGGATGACTATCTGACACTGAAGATGGCTCTTTGTCTTCAGAAAACGCAGGAGCAGGAACTGATGACAGCGCTGTTTATGCAGGCGGTGGAAAGCCGTTCGCCGGTGGTTCGGGCGCTGGCTTATTATTATTTGTGTTTTCTGCAGATGCACAATCGGCAGTATCTGGAGGCCCGCAAGAGTGCCTATCGTACCTTGGCGCTGGTATCGGCGTTCGATGAGACGATGCCGGCGACGGTGGAATCGGACTGCTATTTTGCGGCGGCGGAAGCCCTGCTGCGGTATGTGCTCAAACTGAGCGGTGAGACGGACATACTTCCCGGGCCGCTGTGGTCGGATACCATTCCGATTGCGGAGGTGCCGCTGGAAGATGTTGAGATGCTGAAGGCATTTTTGATGCGGGGCTTTGAGGAAATCCATGAAGGGGCTGTCGGTCCGAAGATTGTCTATCGTCCGCAAAGGGAGCCGGGGGCGTCGTGGACGGGGGTGTGTCTGAGGTCTCCGCTGGAAGAGGTGCTGTGGAAATATAGTTCGGCGGCTGGGCTGAATCTGCAGTGGGCTGCTTCGGATGCGGCCCTTCGGCGGCGTCCTGTAACGCTGTATCTGCCGGCAACGGCAGGGACCTATCTGGCGGAAGTGGCGGTTGGCAGTACAGGGCTTATGTGGCGATATGACGGCGAGTCGGCTTTGCTTTATGATCCGGAAACCTATACGGACTTTGAAGAGCATAAGTCCGTTCTGCTGGCGGAAAGCGTGGCGGTCTGGCAGCGGTTTCTGCTTCGCTATCGCGGGGAGCATCGGGCTCCGAATGCCCATTATGCCCTGGGTGTTTTGTATGCAATGCAGGAGCAGCTTGCGACGGCTTTGGGAGAGTTCAAACTGGTGAGTTCCCAATATCCGCATCATCCGCTGGCTTCTTATGCGCTGGCCTATTCAGGCAGACTGCGGACGCGGCTGGGGGATTTTGAGGGGGCCCGCACTGACTTGAATGATTTGGTCGTTCAGTATCCGGAGAGTCGGATTGCGGATGAGGCGTGGCTGTATCTGGCGGAGGTGTCTGCAGAGAAGGGGATGTGTGAAGAGTCGCTGCGTTTGTTTGAGAAGGTTTATCGGATGAATTTTACTCCTTCGGTGCGCTGCCGTGCGGCCTACGGGCTGGGCCGGTGTGCGTTTGAAACCGGCGACTATGACCAAGCCCAACGGTGGCTGAATGAGGCCATTGACCTGATGGAGCAGGAGGACAACAGCCGGCTTGGCGCCGCCTTATATCTGCTGGGCCGGATTTGCATGAAGCAGAAAAATTATGATATGGCATCCAGGGCTTTGCGGGCGGCTTTGGCCAGACATCTGTCGCCGGAAGAGGCATTTGATGTGACGATGGAACTGGCTGAAGCCAAGGCGGCTCAGCATCGCTATGCAGAGGCGTTAGAGATTCTGGACGGGCTTTCTGAATCGCGGCTGAGTCAAAAGCAGGTCTGTGATGTGATGCTGTTTCGCAGCCGGATTCTGCGGGAAATAGATTTGGCTGAATCGGCAATTTCTCAGCTGCGTCGGAAACGGGAGTTTATTGCAGACGCCGGTCAGCGTGCCCGCCTCCAGGTGGAGCTGGCCCGGTGCTATCTTCAGACGGAGGATTTTTCAGAGGCAGAAAAAGAATTGACCGCTGCGATGTATGATTTAGAGGGCCGAGAGGAGATGGTAGAACTTATGCTGCTGCTGGCGGAAACGGCATATCGGCGAGGGCGGCCTGTAATGGCTGAAGAACTCTGTCGGCAGATTTTGACTATGGAAGAGGCCCAGCCGGCGATTCGCCGCGGGGTTTTTGTGCTGCTGGGCCGGCTGTATGAAGAGCGGAAGCAGTTTTTGGAGGCCGCCCTGGCCTATGGAGGGATTCTGCCGGTCCAAGAAGGAGGGGCTCAATGAAGATGTGCCGGACGTTCAGAAATTGGTTTGTCGGGTGGTGCTGGGTTGCAGCGGCGCTGTCTTTGCCAGTGGAAGCGGGGGAGGAGCCGAATGTTCCGCGATCTGTAACCGATCTTCGGCGGCAGATTCAGGGCGAACTGATTGAGCCGATTTATTTGTCGATGACATCGGTCAGCTCGGTGGATTTGGACTCACTGATTGACAGTCTGGAACGATTGACGATTCCGGCTCAGCCGACGAGGGTTTCTGCTGAGGCGGGTTCTTCTGCTTCAAAGGCGGCTTCTTCAAAGGCAGCTTCGCTACAGACGCCTGAGCCGATGGCGGCTTCTCTGTCTTCTGCGGAAAAGAAAGGGGCTTTGGAAGCGGGAAAACAAGCGGCTGATTCCGGTAAAGAGGCGGCGAAGAAGAAATGGCTGGAGCGGATTGATCAGATTGCGGAGCCCGTCGAGCCGATGGCTCTGGCGGATGCTCTGTTCCGCTGCGGAGAGTATGAGCGGGCGGAGCGGTTTTATCGGCTGGCTGCTGAGCAGATTGGTTCTCCGCCGGAGTCGGATTGGCAGTGGGCTGTCTTTCAGCGAGCCAATTGTCTGCGGCACAGCCAGCCGCAGCAGGCACGGCAAGTGTATGAAGAATTGCTGAAACAGGTTCCCGCCGGCCGCTGGAGCAGTGTGGCCAAGGCGGCGACGGAAACCCTTCAATGGTATGAAACAATGGAATCATCTTTCCTGAAGAGGATAGTCAGTGAACCAAACAGTTTGCCCGAGTGAGTTTTTGCAGGTTTTGATTCTGGATTCGGATCCGCAGCTGAATCGGGTGCTGCTGGAAAATCTGGCCCGGCGGGGAGTGCGCGGAACGGTGGCCGGAACGGACCGTGCGGCCCGCCGGCTTCTGGGCGAGTGTGCGTGGAATCTGATTTTTTACAATCCTTCCATTGAACAGGGAACGAATGCAGAACAAGGGATGGATTTGCTTGGTCAGATTCGCCGTCAGTTTCCGGAGACACCGATTCTGGCTGTGGGTGAACGGGATTCTTCGGAAGAGGCGCTGCGAGCTGTTCGGGCGGGATGTGCCGATTATCTGGTCAAACCGCTGTGTGTGCAGCGGCTCGAGCATCTGCTGGATTGCTATCTTCCGGTTCATCAGACCAATGTGCTGGCTTCGATGGCGGAGCCGGCTTGCCGGCGGGTGATGATTGGCCAAAGCCGACGGCTCCAGCAGGTTCTCGAAATGGCGATGAAGGCGGCTCCAACGTCGGTATCCATTCTGCTGTGCGGGGAAAGCGGAACAGGGAAGGAATTGGCGGCGCACTTTATTCATACATGCAGCCGACGAGCCAAGGGACCGTTTATTCGGGTGAACTGTGCAGCGCTGGCGGAATCGCTTCTTGAAAGTGAGTTGTTCGGCCATGAAAAAGGGGCCTTTACCGGCGCGCTGTTCAGCCATCGGGGACGATTTGAACGGGCAGACGGCGGGACGCTGCTGCTGGACGAGATTACGGAGACGCCGCCGAGTTTTCAGGCCAAACTGCTGAGAGTGCTGGAGGAGATGAGTTTTGAGCGGGTTGGGGGGACAGAGAGCATCCGGGTGAATGTGCGGATTGTGAGTACGACCAATCAGGATATTCTTTGCCGTGTGCGAGAGGGGGCGTTTCGGGCGGATTTGTTTTATCGTCTGGCCGGCATTCGGCTGACTTTGCCGCCGCTGCGGGAACGCATTGAGGATTTGCCCGCTTTGATTTGGTTTTTTGTGAATCAATATGGGCCGGAAACAGGGCGTCAAATTCGGGGAATTGAACGGGAGACGCTGGATTTATTTGAACAATACTCCTGGCCGGGAAATATACGGCAGCTTCGGAATGTGGTGCGGACGGCTCTGATTCTTGGCGAAGGGCCGCTGCTGTCGGTGACTCGAATCCCTGCTTTGATGGAAGAATTGAACGAAAATCGGTTTGAACCGGAAGGGTCGTGGATGCCGGAGAAGGGGTATTCTCTGGAGGAAGTGGAACGGCAGGCGATTCTGGCGGTTTTGGATCGGACAGGAGGCAATCAGTCTCAGGCAGCGCGGGTGCTGGGTATCAGCGATCGGACGCTGCGTGAACGGATTCGAAAATATCGGCGCCAGGAGGTCCTGACGGCCGACTAAGAGGGGAAAAGGATAGAGTGTATGGCAGAAGAAAAAGCAAAAGAACGGAAATCGAAATCATCTTCCGCTTCTGAGGAAACCGGCAAAGGGAGCTGGGGCTTCTGGGCGATGCTGGCGGCGGTGGTAGCCGGGGCCTTGAGCGGGGGTTTTGCGCTCTGCCAGCTGCTGGGGGGGACGGATGATGCGTGTCCGGCTGCTCAGGTTGCGCCGGCAAAGACCGCTGAACAAAATTTTGATGCGTTCCTTTCGCAAAATGGGAAAAATCAGCCGGCCTGGATTTATGACGGGCTGGAGCCGGTTGTGTGCAATTTGGACGAGCCGGGAGTTACACGCTATGTGCGGGTTACGATTTCACTGGAAATGAGACCCGAGATGGACCGGACGAAGGGGGAACCGTATCTGGAGGAACGAAAACTGATTTTGCGGGATTGGCTGACAACTTATTTTGCAGGATTGAGTCTGGAGGATGTGCGCGGCAGCCGGAATCTGGAGAAAATCAAGCGTCAGATTCAGGAACAATTTAACGAGATGCTCTTTCCCAATAGCCGGCCGTATATTCAGCGGGTTCTGTTTCGGGAGTTTGCCGTACAATGAGCCGGGAAGAGACGCGATTTTCGTTGACGCGGGAGAAACTCCAGCGGCTGGTGGAGCGGGCACGCCAGACTGAGGCGATGCAGCCGGAACCGGAGGCAAAGGAGTTTGACTGGACTTGTCCCCATCGGTTCGGTGCGGAGGCGCGTTCGCATCTGGAGGCGTTGGGCAACCGGATGGCGCTGTCTGTTCAGAAGGGGCTTAACGAACATTCGAATGGTTCGATTGAAAGTTCGCTGAAGGCAGTTCGTGAACATTTTGCCTATCGTCTGGCCCAGACGGTGAGTGTGGGCCAGGAGGGGCCTTATGTAATCGGGCTGCGGGATGAAAGCAAACAATGCATCGGCTGTCTTCTGTTTACCTTTGAAAATGCTCGTTTTCTGGTGGCCCAGATGCTTAATGACCCGGAAGCGGCGGTCGGTCAGAACGGGACTTTTTCGGCACTGGAAGAGTCGATTTTGATGGATACGTCGGCTGTGCTGACCGGCTTTTTAAGCGATGTGCTTGAGGAGCAGCTCCAACTGAAGATTCAGCCGAACGGGCAGCTGGTGCGGGGCGACTGGGTGATGCGGTCGCGTATTCTTGAGGATTTGTGCGAGTGGACCTTCGGGATTCAGTACAGTGTTCAGCAAGTGGAATTTTCTATCGTTCTTGAATCGGCTCTGCTGGATGCTTATGCAGGGGTTTCGATGCCGGCGGCGGTTCCCCCAAGCCAGTGTTCAGCCCGGATTCTTGAGCGGCTTCGCCAGGTGCCGGTCTCGGTGTGTGCCACGCTGGATACGGCTGTGGTCGGGCTGGGAGATTTGGCGCAGGTGGAGGCGGGGGATGTGCTTCTGTTCGGTCAGAAAATTCGTCGGCCGCTGCAGGTTCTGCTGAACGGCCGTCCGTGTTTTTATGCTTATCCGGCTCAGCAGCAAGGCAAACTGGCTCTGGTGATCGCGGAGCCGGAATCGGAATAGAAAGGTTCTCTGGACAAGGAGATTTTTCGTATGGCGGAAACAGAACAGACAGCGGCTCAGACGTCGGCTGCTTCGGGGCCGGAATCGGCCAAAACGACGGTTCAGGAGGCAGGATTTGCTTCCGCGGAAGGGGCGGATGTGCGGGGCGGTCAGGAACATTTGGATATGCTTTTGGATATTCAGCTGCCGGTGACTGTCTCGCTGGGCAAGGCGGAAGTTCCGCTGCGGCGGCTTCTGCAGCTGCAGCCGGGTTCGGTTTTGTCGCTGGAGAAACAGATTGGCGAGCCGGTGGATTTGATTGTGCAGGGTGTGTCTTTTGCGACCGGGGATATTGTGGTGGTGGAAGACTGCTATGGCGTGCGGATTCGTGAGATTCTGAATGCAGCGGCGGCAGCGGGCCTGCACGGCGGCTCGGCCAAGGAAAGTTGAGACAGGTAGCGAACGATGGCCTCTACAGCAAGCGTATCCTCTGAACGAGTGTTTGGAAGTGATCGGGTTGCGAAACTGGCAGCCAACAGTGATTTTCTGTTTGCGGTGGGTCTGGTAGGCGTATTGGCAACTTTGCTGATTCCGCTGCCGACCTTTCTGCTGGATGTGGGGCTGGCGTGCAGTATTTCGCTGGCGATTGCAGTGCTGATTATTGTGCTGGCGGCCAGCGAACCGCTCGAATTATCGACGTTTCCTTCTCTGCTGCTGATTACGACGCTGTTTCGGCTTTCGCTGAATGTGGCTTCGACGCGTCTGGTTCTCCTGCAGGGGAATGCGGGGACAATCATTTCTACCTTCGGCAATTTTGTGGCCGGCGGCAATCTGGTGGTCGGTTTGGTGATGTTCCTGATTCTGGTTGTGATTCAGTTTGTTGTAATTACCAAAGGTGCCGGGCGCATCAGCGAAGTCAGTGCTCGTTTTATTTTGGATGCGATGCCGGGTAAACAGATGTCGATTGATGCGGACCTGAATGCCGGCATTATTACAGACAAGGAGGCCAAACAGCGGCGGGATGCGATCGTCCGGGAAAGTGAATTTTACGGGGCGATGGACGGGGCCAGCAAATTTATCTCAGGGGACGCGAAGGCGGGTTTGATTATTACCGCTATCAATCTGGTTGGAGGGATTCTGCTGGGCTGGACGCGAGGGATGCCGATCGCATCGGCATTGCGGCAGTATTCCATTCTGACAATCGGCGACGGCTTGGTCAGCCAGATTCCTTCTCTGATTATCGCCGTCAGCAGCGGCTTTTTGGTGACGAAAATTCGTTCGGAGAATACGGTCGGCTATGATATGACCCGCCAGATGTTCAAGCAGCCGCAGGCGCTGCTGATTGCGGCGACGATTATCGGGGTTTTTGCGCTGGTGCCGGGTTTTCCGAAGGTTCCGTTTCTTTTGATTTCTGCTGTTTTGTGGTTTTTAGGATGGGGGGCGAAGAAACAGACTGCTTTGGAAAAAACCGCTGCCAAGAGTAAACCGGAAGCGGCGAAAAGTGCTGTGGTTGAAGAGCCGCCGGTGGAGGAGATTCTCCAGGCGGATGTTCTGTCTATTCTGGTGGGAGTTCGTCTGATCAGTCTGGTGGATCCGCGCCGGCAAAGCAGTGTGTTTGAGCGGATTGGGGCACTTCGCAAGAAAATAGCCCAAAAACTCGGGTTTATTTTTCCGCTGGTTCGGCTGCGTGATGATATTAATCTGGAGCCGTCGTCTTATGAAATTCGTCTGTATGACCATGTAATTGCCAGCGGCCGGCTTGAGCCGGACAAATATTTGGCGATGGATTCAGGGGCCGTTCAAAAGCCGATCAAAGGTATTCCGACAAAGGAGCCGGTGTATGGGCTGCCTGCCTTATGGATTTCAGCGGCGGATAAGGAGACGGCGGAACTGAACGGTTATACGGTGATTGATCCGGAATCGGTGCTGATAACCCATTTGTCTGAGACGGTGATGCGGCATGCTCATGAGCTGCTCACACGTGAGGATGTTCAGCAGCTTCTGGAGCGTCTGCGGAAGGTTCAGCCGTCGCTGGTTGGTGAGGTGGTGCCGGAGGTGGTTTCAGTAGGGCTGGTGCAGCGGGTTCTTCAGAATCTGCTCAAAGAAGGGATTTCGATTCGCGATTTGCCGCTGATTCTTGAGGCCCTTGGCGAGCACGGCGGCCGGACGAAGAATGCGGCTTTGCTGACGGAATGTGCGCGCAAGGCGCTGGCTCGCACCATTACGGAGCGGTGCAAGGGGTCAGATGGCAAGATTCATGCCCTTACGCTGGAGCCGGCTCTGGAGCATTCACTGCTGAACTGTGTCCAGCAAGGGACGGACGCAATTACGCTGGCTGTGCCGCCGGAAGCGGCTGCGCAGCTGAATCAGGCCATTGCGCAGGCGTGGAAGTCGGCCATGGACAAGGGAGTGGAGGAAGCGGTGCTGCTGTGTGATGCGCGGATTCGTCCGGGTTTAGTGAATTTGATTTCGCGTTTTCTGCCTCGGCTGTCGATTGCGGCTTATGATGAAATTTGTGCGGGGACTCCGATTCAGACGGTGGAGACGATTTCGCTGCCGGAGGCGTCTTCGGTGCTCAGCCCGATGGGGGATGCCGTGGCGGTTTAGAAAAAGATGATGCTGAGGAGTTTGTGTGGAACAGCATGTACGAGTCATAGCAGTTTATTTGGCAATTTTGGTATTTTTCATCATGGCTGTTGCGGGCTGGCTGTTCGGCTGCAGTCCGGCTTTGTGCGGCGGGCGGGCGCTGGCGGGAGCGGTCATTATGTACAGTGTGGTTCAAATCAGCGGACGAATTGTGATAAAGATTTTGCTGAATGCGATGGTGGAAAGCCATTTGCGCAGACAGGCCGACAGGATTAAACAATGACAGAATCCACTGTTCCATCCTCTGAATCGATGCCGCCGGCTGTTTGTCCGGAGGCGCAGGCAGCCCAGGAATTTCTGGAGGAAGTGCCTGTTTCGCTGACAGGGCATGCCCTTCGGGCCTACGGCTCCCAAATGCGTGAGAGCCAGGCGGACCAGCGGATTCTGCAGTATCTTCCTTTGGTTCATCGGATTGTCAGCCAGGTGGTTTCCTATCTTCATCCGCCGCTGAGCCGGGAGGATTTGGTTTCTGCGGGCACCATTGGTCTGATTAAGGCCGCCCGCGATTATGATTCTTCCAAAGATGCGGAATTCAAGACGTATGCCTATATACGCGTCCGCGGGGCTGTAATTGACGAACTTCGGCAGTGGTCTTTTGCTCCGCCGACGCTGTCCAAACAACTGGAACAGGTTCAGGAGACCTCAGCCCGTCTGCTGGAGGAAAAAGGCAAGCCGCCGAGTGATGAAGAACTGGCCGAAGAAGTGCAGATGCCTTTGGAGAAACTTTATCATCTGTTTGAGACGGCTCGTGCCCGTCATTTTCTGTCGATTCACGGACTGGATGATGAGGCCCCTGCGCTGGGCGAGTGTCTGGCGGATCCAACCCAGTCGAGACCTTCGTGGCGGATGGAACGGGAGGAGTTGATTGAGGAACTGGGGGAGGCCATTCAAAATCTGCCGAAGAAGCAGCGGCGGATTATTGTGCTGTATTACCTGAAGGAGCTGACGATGAGGCAGATTGCCGAGGTGCTGGATATTACGGAGTCCCGCGTCAGTCAGCTGCATGCGGCGGCACTGTTTGCGCTCTCGACGTCACTGAAAAAGTGGAAAGTGGAAAAGGGTCTTTGAAAAGACTTTTTCCCTGACAAAGAAAGGGAAACAGATGGCAGACAAAACAGATAGAAGCCTTGGTCCCCTGGAAGGGACGTTTCATGTTGAACAGACACCTGCCGTTGGAGCCCGCGTGAGCCGGAAAAAGGATTCATCCCCTCGTCAGCGGGAGAAGCGCCGTCAGGCCGGCGGGATTGAGAAGGTGCGTGAAGAAGAAATGGAGCAAACAGCGGAACCGGATGGTCATGTGGATTATCGTGCCTAAGGAGCCCCGATGAGCTTGGCAGGATTCAAACGAAAAGTCCGAATTCTTAAGAAGAGCCAGATCCAGGCGGGGCCTTCTGTTCAGCTGCCGTATTTCCGTACGGCCGGCCCAGAGCCGCTTCGAAAGCACGGCGATGGCGGAGCAGACCGGCCCGCGCAGGCACGGATTGTGGAAAGCAATAGTGATTATGTGATTCTTGAAATTACCTGCGGTTGCGGGCAGAAAAGTTTTATTCAGTGCAATTACGGCAATGTAGCCGGTTCGCAGACCGAGTAGGAGAGACGGCTATGAACTCAATGATTCTGAAGTGGATGGCGATTGCGGCGGCGGCGGCGAGTTTGGGATGCCAGATGCCAGAGCAGCCCGTGCCGGCTGTGCGCGGGGTTCCTTCGCAAACAGCTGCCCCTGCGGCGGGGGGTGAGTCTGCTTCTGCGGCGGCAGGGTCTGAAGTGATGGAGCGCCGTTTTACGGAAGGTCCGGCCGGGCCGGATGCCGTTCAAACGGCTCTTATCTGGTCGGAGAAATATCAGCAGCTGTCGGAAACCGCCAATCAGCTGCGGGAGAAGAATATTCAGCTGTTTGAAGAAAATGCTCGTCTGAAAAAGGAAGTGGAGACACTCAGGGCCCAGTTGAGCCAGACGCAAAAGGAGCTGGAGGAGGCCAACGAGTTTCTCCAGAAGATGCATGTAGAACTGAATCAATGGAAGGCCGATGTGCTCGGATTTCGAGATGAAATGCGCAAGGCGGAGGCCGCTCAGCTGCAGGCCCTTGGCAAGATTCTTCGCATTCTTGGAGCGGAACCGGCGGACAACGGCGGCTGAGATTTTTAAAGATGGGGTTCAATGCAATGAAATATAGTTTTGTTTTTGCTGCGGCGTGGATTCTGCTGGCAGGCGGCTGCCATGTTCAGCAGCCGGTTCAGCGGGCGGAGGGAAATTATTATTTGAATCCGTCTGCGGATTTTCTGCATCTGGGCAAGGTGGTGATGCTCGAGCTGGAGAATTTGACTCTTTATCCGGAGCAGGGACGGGATTTTTCTGAAGCGCTGGCGGATGGGCTGGGCAAGAAGCATCTGTTCAGTGTCCGGCTGGTTCGGCGAAGCGATCCGTCCTGGCAGCGGTTTGATTTGGATTCCATTCGTCAATATACTCCGCAGCAGCTGGCGGAAATCCGGCAGAATATGGGAGCTGATGCGGTTATTTTCGGGACGATAAACCGCTACAGTTCCTATCCTCATTTGATGCTCGGTGTCCATTTGAAAATGCTTGATTTGCGAACAGCGGAGATTGTCTGGGCCATTGAGGATGTCTGGGACAGTACCGATCAATCCACGCAGAAGCGGATGGAGCAGTATTTTGAGACGGAAATGCGGACAGGGTATGAACCGCTGAACTGGAAGATTCTCGAAAACAGCCCTCGGTATTTTAATAAGTTTGTTGTTTACGAGATTACCCGGACGCTGCCGGATTATCAGACGCTGCAAAATAAAATATTATCGTCCGAAAATAAATGATTCTTTAGCCGGCTTTTTAAAAAGCGTGTGATTTTTCAAATAATTTCTAAAGTTCCTCTCTTATGATACGACAATGGGGTCAGAGGAAAACAAGCGTTTCTGATTGCGGGATATTTAAAAAATGAGTTCAGTTGACCCGTTCAGTTCTGTTCAGCAGATAGCCGGCTCTTTGGGAGCGGCATCTGTTGCGGGCTCCGCAGAGTCCAAAAAGAAGACTTCTCGCAAGGACAAGGTGGAGCTGAGTTCCCGATATGCCGGACTGCTGGAGCGGGCGATGCAGATGGAAGAGTATCAGCCGGAACTTATCCGGCAGGCGCAGGAATTGGTGATGTCCGGTCGGGCTGATTCGATGGAAGCGGCATTGGAGGCGGCTCGAAGGATACTTCAATATGGTGTGTAAAGGGTGCTGGGTGCTCCGAACAAGGATGTTCGGATAGTTAACCGCACGGAAAAGCGAGATTTGGACCTACATGGCTTTGAATGGCTTGGCGGCGATTCAAAGCCATGTTCGTTTTCTGAATGCTCCTTTATGCCCAGCAGTCAAGCCAGATTCCTTTCGGGGCTTTGGGCCTCGAAGGATTCGGGCCTTTCCATCGCCGGAAGGCGTGAAGATACCGCGGCGTTTGGAGCGGCGGTTTTGCCGGCAAATCTGTTTCCGTCGGAACCACTATCTCCCCCGGCTGGAGCGGACGGGACTGAATCACTCGACAGACTATCGGTTTGGTCATCATCACCCCCATATCCAACCATGCTGTTTCTCATCACCGAACTGTATTATACTGAAAAGGGGGTTGAAAAACAAGGAACCGGCGGATACAAGGGCTCATAGTCCGATAAAAGGAAAGTGGGAGAAAAAGAAATCGGTTTTTTTGAGACAGGCCGGCTGAAAAAGAATAAAGGCGTAACATTGGCTCCGATGGGATTTTGTTGAGGAAAACGGGATGCGGCTGCTGGCGCGATGTCCGGATTGCGGATTTGAAATGGGCCTTTTGCTGGAAGATGCTGACAAACGAAAACGCTGCAGGCGATGCGGACGGCTGTTTAAGGTGCCGACAGTTGAGCAGATGCGGATGGCGATTGATTTACTGGGACAGGCCCATTCTAAAGTCTATGTAGATGAAAAAGGCAATGTATATGGGTAATACGCCAGCGGTTTTGTGAAGGTAAATAAAGAACTTAGAGGGAGAGGTTTGCTGCGGGAGCGTTTTTAAGAATTTTTGACGGGTGAGGGGTCGGCTTTGGAAGAATTGTCCGGCGACTTATTCTGCTGCTGTTGCTGGGCCTTTTCTTTCTGAATGAGCAGATAGATTTCTTTGCGGTGTACCTCCACATTCCGGGGAGCGTTTATTCCTAAACGAACTTTATCGCCGCGAACATCGACAATTGTGATCTCGACATCGTCGCCGATCATGATTGATTCGTCTTTTTGCCTGCTGAGGACCAACATAGTAAACTCCTTATGAAATGCTGGCCGTTGCTCTTAAGTATTTATTTTCAAAAGCATTCCGTTTTCTATTCTTTTTTACGCTGTTGCCGGCGCTGCGGTTGTAAAAATCCATCATAAAACCTTGTATTCGGTATAGGTATATTCGGCTTTTTGATAAGGATGGCATAGGAGTTTTTTGGGGCGGTTCTAAAAAAAAGGGAGAAAATCGGGCATGAAAGATGCAAGTGAATGTACATTAAGGACTTACAAAACTTTTTTCAGATGAGAAATAGAAAGAAAACAGGGGTTTTTTGAGTGTTATAGGACGTTAGGAGTCCTTTTTAGGCATTTTGTATTTGACTACGAGCCACTGGCCGGCCAGAGCACCAATGGCCGAGAACGACACAATCTGGATGGGTAATATGGCAGAAATTGTGTTTGGGAAATAAGCCACGGCCCAATTTTCAGTCATATATTGAAGAATTTGGGGACTGCACGCTTTCGAGATAACAAAGAAGTATAAGATAGGGCTGGCAAGGACGGCCCAATAATGGTCACAGTCCAAAAAGTATTTAATGATGGCTCCAGCCAAGGTAAAGGATGCCAGCATGGCAAAGGCGATTTGGCGGTTTCCCGGCTGACCTGTGACGGAGCCGATGTGGGTATCTGGATAGCGGACATCCTGAGCAAACAGGCCGACGGTCAGCTGGACAGTGACAACAGAGGCCAGAACGGCCACGAGAATAGAAACGATTTGTTTGGCGGTTGTCTTCTTGAGAGGAGGTGCAGGAACTGCCGGAGCGGTTTTAGAAGGGAAAAACCGGGCAGCCAGCCAGATGCCGGCCGCACCGCAGGCAAGCATGGCCAGCCAGAAAAAGGTTTCTATGCGGAAGAAATGATAGACTGCCAGCCGTTGTTCGAAGGCGGAATGGGTCAGAAGAACGGAATGAACAGTGCCTCCTTGAAGAGTCCAGACGGCAAGACCTGTTGGTACGGCAAGAAGGCCGACTGATTTGCCGTAGGGATATGCGACAAGATACCCGCCTGCTCCAGCCAAAAAGGCGGTCAGCAGGCATAAAACGATATCCGAGACGGAAAATGCCCCTCCATACAGCGTTACCGCACCGAGCGGGTCGGCTGGGGCGATTTTGGGCCAGAGAAGAAAGCCAATCAGAAAGGCCCCAACAGCCATGGAGGCCAGGATGCGAATCCGCATCAGCCAATGAACATTAAAAAGACTGAGCAGGATATAAAGAAAGCCGGCAAAGGCGGCAATTTTCAATGTCCACTCAAGCGTTATACCCATTCTGGATTCCTTTTTTCAGTTGGGACAGGTTATCACGGGCCTAAAACGCGGTCAAGGATTTAGCACGAGAAAATAGATAGGGAATTGGGCATTGGGGGCAACAACCGCGGTCGTGCGAGTTTAGAAACATTTTGGCAGCGGAATGAGAGGGAAGATATAATAGACAGGAAATAACTGGACAAGAAAAGGAGATAATTATGGGATTTCTTCTTCGGCTTCGATGGATGCCTTTGGGCGTGCTGATGGTATTTTGTGCTTCTTGCAGCCAGGTGGCGATAACCGGCCGCAGTCAGTTGAATCTTGTTCCAGACTCGCTTGTTAATTCGATGGCCCTGGAAGAGTACCAGAGTTTTTTGAAAGAAAACAAAGTGAGTACGGATCCGCAGCAGACGGCGATGGTGCGAGAAGTGGGCAAGCGGATTGCCGCGGCAGTGGAGACTTATTTCAAGCAGCAGGGACTGTCCAGCCAGGTGAAAGGATTTGACTGGGAGTTTCAGCTGGTAGAAAGTGAGGAGAAAAACGCCTGGTGTCTGCCGGGCGGCAAGGTAGTTGTTTATACCGGTTTGCTGCCGGTTACTCAGGATGAAAATGGTCTGGCAGTGGTGATTTCTCACGAGATTGCGCATGCAGTGGCCCGACACGGCAGTGAGCGGATGAGCCAGGGGCTGCTGTATCAGATGGGAGGAATAGCCCTGTCGGAAGCTCTCCAAAATTATCCGGCTGCCACTCAACAGCTGTTTCTGCAATCCTATGGTCTGGGAACCCAAATCGGGGTTCTTCTGCCTTACAGTCGGCTGCACGAGAAAGAAGCCGACCGGCTGGGTCTGATTTTTATGGGGATGGCCGGCTTTAATCCGCAGACGGCTGTGGATTTCTGGCAGCGGATGGCCGAAAGCAGTTCAGAAAATCCGCCGGAGTTTCTCAGCACTCACCCTTCGGATAAAACTCGTATCCAGGCCATCAAGGAAGTGCTTCCGGAGGCGATGCGATATTATTATCAGGCCACCGGTCAAACGGCCCCGCAGATTTATCAGTATCAGTATCCCTTTGGGAAAGGGTCATAAGGTTCGCTCCGCTTGTCAGGAACGGCAGGGGTTCGGCTGCTAAGAGGGCCTGGAGAAAGCCGTTTTCTTCAGGGGATTTTTCTGTGTGCCCGGCATGTTTGAAGAGCATTTTCAGAGCGGCTGAGAATTTTTTGTCCAAGGGCGCCACAAAGGTTTGGACTGTTTGGGGGTCGCCCAAAACTGGGGGAATCTGAATTTGATAGGCATGGAGAGTAAGCCGGCTGATGAGCGGGGATTCAGGGGTTTCTTTTTTCCGGCGGTATTCTTTTTTGTAGTCGGACAGCATCAGAGGATGAGGGCTTGCATACAGCGGGTCCAGGGCAAGGGGGATTCCGTGATGGGCAAGGTGGACGCGAATCTGATGGGTTCTGCCGGTGAGCGGCTGAACGGCCAGCAGGGCAAAAGGACCTAAATCCATCAATTTTTCCCAGTATGTGACTGCTTCTTTGCCTTTGGATGGCTGAATGAACATCTTTCGAGGATTTTGCCGGCTTCGAAGGAGGGGGTCCTGAAAGCATCCGCTGCTTTGGGGGATTGGACCCTGAACTAAGGCGAGATAAAGTTTTGGAAAATGACGCCTGGAAAAGCCGGCGGTGTAGAAACTTTGGGCCGGTTTGTTTTTTGCTAACAAAAGCACACCGGAGGTGTCTTTGTCAAGGCGGTGAACCAGCCGCCAGGGTTCGGGGCTTGGGCGGATGCTGTTGAGAATCTCCAGCAGCCAGGGGGCTCCGGCACGGTCCTTGGTTACGGATACGCCGGCTGGTTTGTTGAGAATCAAAAGGTCCTGGTTTTCATATAGAATAGAAATAGAGGGCTTTTTCATAAGTTTTGTTTTTCAAAGGAGACCATTGTGGGGATTTTGCGGTAAAGGCCGCTTTTTGAGGTTTCGGCCGGCAGAAAGAATTTAGGTGAGCTCCACTGACCAGTAAGCATGGTCCAGAAACTGCTTCCAACTGTGATATCGTTCGTGGCTGAGATGAATATGGATAACCGGATTGCGCTTGGGTTTGAGCGGTTTTTGAATCAGTTTCATATTGGCCTGCTGCGGCGTTCGCCCGCCTTTTCGGACGTTGCATTGTGTACAGGCGCAAACTACATTTTCCCAAGTGCTTTGACCGCCGAGACGTCGGGGAATGACATGGTCAAGAGACAGTTCCGAGGTGGGGAATTTTTTCCCGCAGTACTGACAGCGGTTTCCGTCTCGGGCAAAAAGATTGCGGCGGTTGAATTTGACGGTTTGACGCGGCAAGCGGTCATAGAAAAGAAGGCGGATAATTCGGGGTACAGCCAGTTCGAAATTGACGGTGGAAACCCAGTCCTGATACTGGGCTTTGAAAAGATGCTTCATCTGGCTGATTTGCTGCCAAGTCTGGAAGTCGTAGTTGGCATAGTTTCCATTATCGCAGGAAACAACCTCGGCCAGATTCCGACAAAGCAGCGAAAAAGCCCGCCTGGCACTGATGACTCGCAAAGCCATATAGTGCTTATTGAGTACTAAAACCCGACAATCCATTGCTGATTGAGATGCTGCAGAAATCATTGTCTTCTCTTACAAATGCTTTTCTACAGGACCTAAGATACTCGATAGGATTGGTTTTTACAAGGCAAAAATTAACGAAAAATACCATCTTCTAACCGCAGGGAGGTCGAAAGAGGTGAAAAGGATGGGTAAAACCGAGTTTTGAAGTCTAAAATCAACCCCTTTGCATTTGGAAGAGCAAGAAGGACGGCCGGATTTTTGAGATACAAAGCGGTCGATTAAGACTTTTCTGGGGCGGGTGCCGGCGCAGCGAGTTTTTCCCGCATGAGACGTCCCATTTTAAACTTTACGCTCCGCTTGGGCGGCACTTGGACTCTCTCGAGTGTTTTGGGGTTCTGGGCAATTCTGGACGACCGTGTTCTGGTTTCAAAGACTCCAAAATCGCGGAATTCAAGTCGATTGTCCCGTGCTAATTCATCAATCATTTCATCCAAAAATGTTTGAATTATTTTTTTGACAATGACCCGTTTGGCCTGTGTGGACTCTGAAATACGATCAATTAGTTCTTTTTTCGTAATTGTTGCCATCGGCCATCCTCTTTTGTGGTAATGATAAGGAAAAACCCATTCCTCTTTGCTCTGTTTCTTTCAAAACGACTGCTACCAACGAGAATCACAAACTACTATACACAAACGACTTCGAAACGGCAAGAGTTTTTTTCCTAATTTTTAATAGGAATGGATGAGCCGAGAACCGGACTTGCCAGGTCTGTATAAGAGGGAAGGACGGATTTTTTCTTACTTCATCTTGACCGAGTTATCTGTCAAGTTCATAATAAGAATCTTTTATAAACGCTGAATGGATAACGACCTTGAGTAAAAAAACTGAAAAGCGATCCTGCGAATCTTCAGAGTGTCGGGCTGAAGGAATCTACCATTTCCTGGAATGGCTGGTTACAGCACTGGCTTCGACGCTGGTTTTTATTGTCTTTCTTATGCAGGTTTACCGGATTCCAACCGGCAGCATGGCGGATACGCTGAAGGGTGCTCATTTTCGTTTGCGCTGTGAGCAGTGCGGTTATCGGTATGACTACGATTTTTCTCCCAGTCAGTACAAGATGAAGGAAAATGTGTTTCCGAATCAGGATTTGCCGATTCGGAAAGAGTGCCGCTGTCCGAGCTGCGGGTATGCTTATCGGGTGTGGATGCGGGAAAAGGACCCTCTCTACCACCAGCGGGTGTATAAGGGCGATCAGATTTTTGTTCTGAAATGTGTGTATCAGTTTTTTGAGCCGAACCGGTGGGATGTGGTGGTGTTTAAGAACCCGCTGGAGCCGAAAATTAATTATATCAAACGGCTGATTGGAAAAGCGGGAGAGAAGGTCGAAATTATTGACGGGGATATTTATATAAATGACCGAATTATGCGAAAGCCCCCTGCTGTGCAGGAGGAACTGTGGATGCCGATTTACGAGAATGACTATCAGCCCGTTCATCCGGAAGAGTCGCGGTTTAACCGGCACCCCTGGCGGCAGCCGTTTGAAAATGTGGGGGCAAGCCGATGGGATTTGGGGGGAAGAGAAAGGCCGTTTTTTACGCTGGAGGAAAAAGACCGAACCGTGCATCGTGTTCAGTATAATCCCCAGATTGGAAATGATTTTCGGGCGGTGTATGCGTATGATCCGCCGGATTTTATTCCCTATATGCCGATTTGCAGTGATTTGATGATTCGCTGCTGTCCGCAGATGAGTGCGGACAGCGGGTTGGGCTGTGAGCTGGGCAAATACGGCAGGCGATATCAGGGCTGGCTCCATGGTGACGGCCGAATGGAAATTGTGAAGATAGGGGCAGGGGAAGAGAGAACCATTCTGGCGGAGGGAGCAGCGGAAATCAAGGATTCTTTTCAATGGAAGGAGTTTCGGTTTTTTCTGGCAGACCATCAGCTGGTGCTTGAATACGGGCAGACGAAATTGATTTATGACCTGGGACGCAGTGTTGAGGATGCAGGGACCGAGCGGCACATTTGGCCGGAGGCGGCGATTCTTGGATATGGAACGGTGCGGATTTTTCATATCGGTTTGTTCCGGGATATTTATTATATGAATACCGATGTGTCTGACCCGCAGCGTCCGATTCTGCAGGGAGGGGAGGGCAATCCAGTTATCCTTGGAGAAGATGAATTTTTTGTTTGCGGCGACAACAGCCCTTACAGTCTGGATTCTCGCTGGTGGAACCGGCCGGGGGTAGGGAATCGGGGACGCACCTACCGGCAGGGAATTGTTCCGCGAGAGTATCTTGTCGGAAAGGCGTTTTTTGTGCATTGGCCCGGCGGCTATCCGGTTATTCCCGGGTTTTTCCGTTTTATTCCGTATGTGGATGGGATGAAAGTGATTTATGGGGGAAGCCGAGGGTGGGATGTGAAGGAGCAGACGCCGGCTGCTGCGGAGAAACAGTTGTGAAATTGGCAAGTCCCTCCAACGGTTTGTCAGGCGAATATCCCCGAGTGCGCCGCAGCAGGACGATTGAATCGACGGTGAATGCGCTGGATGGTCTGCTGGTGGCACTGATTTTGGCGCTGGTGTTTCGGGCGTTTGCGGTTGAGGCCTTTCAGATTCCGACCGGCAGCATGGCTGAAACACTCAAAGGTGCTCATTGGCATCTGCGCTGTCTTCGCTGCGGGATTCCGTATGATTATGGAGCAGACTCGGGCTGGTCTGGACAGCCCTTGTGCCCGAACTGCGGGTATGAACAGCCGATGGCGGCGATGGGGGTGCTGGCCAACGGCGATCGGATTTTTGTCAATAAATGCATCTATCAACTTTCTGAACCGAAGCGATGGGATGTGGTGGTTTTTAAGAATCCGCCGAATCCTCAGGAAAATTATATTAAACGGCTGATTGGGCTGCCTGGGGAAGCCGTTGAGATTGCGGATGGTGATATTTACATCAATGGGCAAATTATGCGCAAACCGCGCAAAGTGCAGGAAGAACTGTGGACCTGTCTGTATCATAATGATTATCAGGCCGGCTTTGCGAAGGGACGCTTTGAGTCGTCTGAAACGGAGAAAGCCCGACAGCCGTATTTGGAGCCGCCGTTTGAAACAGAGACCCCGAACGGCTGGGACCTGGCTTGCGGCGGGGGAACTGTTTTTCGTCTGCAGGCGAAGGATGGAGAGGAGCATTCGATTCGTTTTGTGCCTAACCGTCCGGATGCCTTTCGGGTTTCTTATGCTTATAATGGAGGAGGAGGAAGTCCCAACAGGCCGATTTGTTCGGATTTGATGATTCGGTTTTGGGTTCAGCCGACGCAAGCGTCCGGACAGGTTGGTGCTCTGGTGAGCAAGTACGGCGTTCGCTATATCGGGCGGTTTGATTTTTGGGGGCAGCTGGTTCTCGAAAGGGAGACGGCGGAGGGGGAGAAGTCAGAACTGCGAAAGATGGTGTTTTCGCCGGATTGGTCAAAAGGAGGGCTGTGGTTTGAGTTTGCCAATGTGGACCGCCGGCTGGTGATTCGCTGCGGAGAGTACCGGCTGTCGTATGATTTGAAAGAAGCCGATTTGACGGATTTGCCGGAGCGTTCGGCTCGCCGTCAGAATCCGGAGGTGAAGATACTCGGTCGAGGGTCGATGCAGCTTTTTCACATAGGACTTTATCGGGATATTTATTATCTGTCGGGAGATTCTCTGCGGGCTCGTCGGGGGCGGCCTTTTGAACTGGAGCCGGATGAGTTTTTTGTCTGCGGGGATAATACGCCTAACAGTTTTGACAGTCGGCAATGGACGACGGAAGGTATCGGCAACAACGGCAAACGCTATCGGGAGGGAGTGGTGCCGCGTGATTTTATGATGGGCAAGGCCTTTTTTGTGTATTGGTCGGATGCTTTTCGTCCGCGTGAGTCTATGATGCCGGTGATCCCGAATTTGGATCGGCTGCAGGTGATTTACGGCGGTTCTGAAGAAATCTATTAGGCGTTTTGGTTTCGATGGAGACAAAAAAACGCCGGCTGCCATGCGGGCATCCGGCGTTTTTGGTTTTGCTGTTTTGTCTGGGTGTTAGACCGTGACCAGGCGGGTTGAAGTGAGTTCTTCCACTCGAGAGGTCGGGAAGTCCAGGCCGCCAATGATGGTGTACACCCGGAGCGTTTCGCGGCCGTCTTCGTAGATACCGCGGTGGATGGTTGCATTGCCTGTGAGGTCGGCCAGCACGTCGAAAGCGAAGTTGATGTTGTCCTGCAGGTTGGGGGTATTGGCCATCATCTGTTTGCCGCCGACAACGATGCAGCCGGCTACCTTGGCCGTGCTCAAGTCGAAGCCGTTGCTCAGAAGGGTCTTTTCGAGATTCTGTTTGACGGCGCTGCTGAGGGCGAACCGATCTCTGAACTTTTCGACGCGGGTCAGGCCCATAATGGCGCATCCACCGGCTTTCAGGATGCTCTGGTAATCGACGGGGTCCAGCGTGGTGTAGGGACTGCTGAGAGAGCTGAGCCGATTGAAGATATCGAACATTCCGGCTACGGTGTTGTTGACGCTTGGCCAGAACTCCCGGACAGTCTTGCCCGGATACATTCGGCTGATTTTTTCATTGTCGATGATAATCAGCGGTGAGATTTGTCCTTTGGCGGCCATCTGTCCCAGTTCGACGGAAACGCGATAGGCGTTTTCGGCTACCTGAGGCGAGTTGGCTTCGCCGTTGGTCGGCAGGGTCATCAGTACGCCAACGTGTTTGTTGGGGTCGGTTTTTCCGATGGAATAGACATAATCCTTGGCAATGCTCACCATCTCTGCAGCACTGCCGCCGCCGGTTCCGCCGCCGGCTCCGAAGCAGACCATGACGTGATCGACTTCTGTACCGAAGGTCTTGCGTGTCAGATGGAGAATGTCCTGATGCCACTGGCCGGCTGCCTCCTGGCCGCGGCTCATATCTTTGCCGGCTCCCTTTTCGCCGATGTCCATCAGGAATTTCTGAGAGGGCGGCAGAGCCAGCGTGTCGAGGTCGTGATAGGTGGTGTTTACGGCTATGGCTTTTTTATAGCCGAGGTCATAGAAGGCCTTGGCAAGCCGTCCGCCGCACTGGCCGCTTCCAATCCATGCGAACCGGGTGGAGCCCACAAAATTGTCCTTGACGCCCGTTTCAGAAACGGGTCTGACCTCATACTTTTCGAGGTCCAGGACCGGGATAATCTCCTTTTTGGCTGGTTTCGGTGCCGGGGCCTTTACTTGAACTACTTGAGTCGTTACGGATTTTTTAGGAGTTGATTTCTTTGCGACCGCGGGGGTTGCGGAAACTTTTGCCGTTTTCTTAGGAGTTTTGGGGGAACTCTTGGGGGTGGAGGTTTTGGCGACCCTTTTTACGCTCTTGCGGACGCCCTTTTTTGAAGACTTCTTTTTGGCTGTCATTTTGTACTCCTTACAAATTGCTCTTGTGATTTTAAAAGATTACTTCTGCAAGTAACCCTACATTTTTAGGCCCGCTATGGCCTTTTTCTTGTCGGCTTGTTTTTTGTCGGTGATTTCAAGAGAGGAATTAACGCTTTCCGTTAAAAAATGAAATTTTGAGTCGGAAAGATGAGAAAAAAGCAAAATAGACCTTACTTGGGGGGTTATAAGATCGAACTTTGCGTCCGATAAATGAATCGGGTTTTAGAACCGACTTGTATGGAAAAACCGTCTGCTTGTCATCGATTCGGCGAGCGGGTATAAAGAAGAGGAGCGTTGGAAATGTTGAGGTTGAGATGAAGCATCCGGTTGTTAGCAGTAAGGGAGGTGCTGCTGCAAAAAGGGGAATAAAGTTGGCGAAGATTGAAGCGGTTATTTTTGATTTAGGCGGTGTGCTGATCGATGTTCATCTGGAGCCGCTGCGGAGACGGCTTGAAAGAAGAGGGCTGCCGGATCTGGCTGAAGAGATTCGCCGGCAGCCGCAGGCGGCTCTTCTGAACAGCGGACGGATTGGGCCGCAGGATTTTTACCGCTGGGTTGAGCAGCGATACGCTTTGGGATTGACTTTTGAGGAGTTTCGAGAGGCCTGGTGCAGCATTTTTTCGCCGAGGCCGGCGATGGAGGAGCTGGTTCGGCAGCTTGCCGGGAAGGTTCGACTGGGGCTTTTGTCGGATACGGACCCGATGCATTGGGGGCATCTGTGCCGGCATTATCGATTTCTTGAATTGTTCCCGCGACCGGTGCTGAGCTTTCAGGTGGGGGCGGTTAAGCCGTCGGAAGTGATGTATCAGGCGGCTGCTGAGTCGGTTGGGACAGCGGCGGGACGGTGTTTTTATACGGATGACCTGCCTGAAAATGTAGAGGGCGCCCGACGGGCGGGGATGAGGGCTGTACTCTTTGAAAGCCCCGCTCAGATTGAACAATTGCTGAAGGAAGAAAATCTGCTGGAAACAGTATAAAGTAAAAGGGCCGGCTGAAAAGCCGGCCCCTGACAGATTACATAAACATCACGTCCGGATGTTTCTCAAACGGTTCATCTTTGAACCAGGCCGGTGATACCTTGACTTTGAGTTTGACCGTATTGCCCAAAATCAGCATTCGAACACGGCTTTGGCCAAGGATTGGATGGTCGAACTCCACTCCTTCCAGCCAGCTGAGCCGGCTGGCCAAGGCAGGCGACTGCTCGAGTTTCAGGAGAATCGTTTCAAAAATCTGATTGGCCATCAATATGGAGCTTTGAAGAACCTGACTGTCCGCGGCCACATCGGCGGCATCGGTCTGAAACTGTTTGTACACCTCTTTAAGGACGGCGATAAATTGGGCATTCTGGGACGAATAGGCGGCGTCGAGGATTTCGGGGTCAAGCAGAAGTTCGGCATCCAGACGCACCTTCGGCCGCGGCGGGGCATTGAGGCCCAGCCGCTGTTCAACGCAGGAAAAGCCGTATTTGCGGACCGCCAGCAAAGAATCTTCATCAAAGGCGACAATGTTGAACCAGTGGGTGCGTCCTTTATCTTGCTGATTCCACGAGGCCGCAACACTTCCGCTTTGGCTGAGGTATTCTTCCATTGGTTCATAGATGAAACTGAGCACCTCGGCCGAAGTGCTTTGCTGAAGCACTGTCCGGTCGTATTTCTGGAAAACAGTTGTTTCTTCATTGAACTTCTGCTGACAGCCGCCGAGCAGCAAAAACATCGGTCCTGTCAAGACTGCGATTGCACCTATTCGGTTCACGTTAAAGCCCTTCTTTTTTTGGTTTATTAGACTTCCTTGGCCTGAATCCATTTCATCATTTTTCGCAGTTTTCGTCCGACCTGTTCCAGTTGAGAATTGTAGTCTTTCTGATAGAGCTCGTTGAACTTTTTGAGACCGGACTGGTATTCGGCAACCCACTCTTTGGCAAACTCGCCGGAGGTGATTTCATGGAGGATTTTTTTCATCTCCGCCCTGGTTTGTTCGTTGATGATGCGGGGACCCCGGGTCATATCGCCGTACTCAGCTGTGTTGGAGATGCTGTATCGCATGTAGCTGATTCCGCCCTGATAGATAAGATCCACGATAAGTTTGACCTCGTGGACACATTCAAAATAGGCGATTTCGGGCTGATAACCCGCTTCGATGAGGGTTTCAAATCCGGCCTTGATGAGGGAGCTCAGTCCTCCGCAAAGGACAGCCTGTTCTCCGAAGAGGTCGGTTTCCGTTTCTTCTTTGAAGGTGGTTTGGAGGATGCCGGCGCGGGCTCCGCCAATGCCGTTGCCCCATGCCAGAGCGATCTGAAGGGCTGTGCCGGAGGCGTCCTGCTGAACGGCGACCAGACAGGGTACGCCGCCGCCTTTTTCAAATTCACTGCGGACGAGGTGGCCTGGACCCTTGGGGGCAATCATGACCACGTTGATATTCGCGGCGGGCTTGATATAGCCGAAATGGATGTTGAAGCCGTGGCAGAAGCCGAGTGTCTGGCCGGGCTTGAGGTTGGGGGCGATCTCGGTTTGATAGACTTTGGCCTGCACTTCATCCGGTAAAGTCACAATGATCAGGGCTGCTCCCTGAATGGCTGGAGCGATAGGTCCGGGCTGAAAACCGTGTTCTTTGGCCAGTTTGTAGTTGTCTGTGCCTTTGAGTTCGGCTACCGCCACCTCAATGCCGCTGTCGCGGAGGTTTTGACTGTGGGCGTGCCCCTGGCTTCCATAGCCGATGACGGCTACTTTTTTGCCTTTTAAGGCATCGATGGGGGCATCCTGTTCATAATAAATCTTTGCCATCTTTTTGGGTCTCCTAAATGTTGAATAGTTCTATAAAGTGCAAGGATAAGTCGAAACCAAATGGTTTTCAATCTTTTTTCATAAATGCGTGTCAAAAAGTGAAAGTGTCCGGCGGGAAGGCCGCAAACCGGTTGTTTTTTTGCGTTATCTATTGTGGATCGCAAATTGTGAGATTTTCTGTAAAACCCGACAGGGAAAAGAAAAAGTCGAAAAAATGAATCAAGAATTATCTGTCGAATAGCCCCTGTTTTTTGAGCCATTCTGAAGGCACAAACCAGCAGCACCCTCTATGGGGGCACTGAAACATTGTTCTTCCTCTCTAAAACTTTATCGCTTCCAGCGGGAGCGCCGGAAGTTTAGATAGCAGCGAGGTGCTTTGGTTCGTACGCTTTCCCTGGCGTTTTCAAATTGAATTATCGGTATTATGTTCGGTTTTTGTCTGTGTCTGCCGGGGCATAGCGACTGTTCCTGTGCGGACGAGGTTTTTGATGCCGTAGGGACGGCATGCTTCAATGAAGGCCTCGATTTTGTTTTCGGGTCCTGCCACTTCAACCATCACGAATTTGATGCCGATGTCCACGACTTTTCCCTGGAACATCTCGACGAGAGCAAGAATTTCCGGCCGTTTTTCAGGCGGACAAGCGATGCTGATAAGCATCAGGTCTCTGGCGACCACATCCATCCCGGCAAAGTCCTGAACTTTCACGACAGTGACAATCTTGGCCAGCTGCTTTCGAACCTGCTCGACGACACGGTCGTCGCCGACGACGACAATAGTCATTCGGGAAAGGGAGGGGTCATCGGTGCGGCCGACAGCCAGCGAGTCAATATTGAATGCCCGGGCAGCGAACATTCCGGCCACATGGGCCAGAACCCCCGGTTTATTGTGAACTAAAGCGCTTAATATATGCTTCATCGTTGTACTCCGAATGAGTTTGCGATTTCGTTCTTTCAGGCCATTTCGAGCAGGTTCAACCCGTCCATTTCGTGGAGGGATTTTCCGGTGGGCACCATCGGCCAGACGTTTTCTTCGGGGTCCACATAGAAATCAGCGAGGCAGGGCTTTTTTTCCTCGAGCATGGCTTTGATGACCGCTGGCACTTCTTCTTTTTTGCGGGCGGAAAGGCCGACGGCTCCGAAGGCCTCTGCCAAACGGGCGAAGTCGGGGTTTTTCAGGGAGCTGCAGGAATAGCGTCGGCCGTAAAACAGTTCCTGCCACTGGCGGACCATGCCCATGTAGCCGTTGTTAATCAGGCAAATCTTGATCGGCAGTTCATACATTACAGCGGTGGACAATTCGGTCAGGGTCATATTGAAGCTGCTGTCGCCGTCAATGTCGACGACCAATGCCCCCGGATTGCCAATTTGCGCGCCGATGGCGGCAGGCAGTCCAAAGCCCATCGTGCCCAGCCCGCCGGAGGTAATGAACTGGCGGGGGCGGCTGAATTTGTAAAACTGGGCCGTCCACATTTGATGCTGTCCGACGCCGGTGGTGATGATGGCCTGGCCCTGCGTCTGATGCCAGAGTTCCTCGATGACGTATTGCGGTTTGATCATCTTGGAGTTTCGATCATAGCGGAGCGGATAACGTTTTTTTAATTCGGCGATTCGCTCGAACCATTCCTTGCGTTCCCTGTATTCGACCTGCTCGAGCAGGTCCGCCAGAACATAGCGAGCGTTTCCAACGACCGGGATGTCCACCGGCACGTTTTTGGCGATGCTGGATGGGTCCAGGTCGATGTGAATGATTCGAGCGTGGGATGCAAAGGTTTTCAGTTTGCCTGTGACCCGGTCATCAAAACGGGCACCGACGCAAATCAGCAAATCAGATTCCTGGACAGCAAAGTTGGCATAAGCGGCTCCGTGCATTCCGAGCATATCAAGAGAGAGGGGGTCATTCTGGTCAAATGCTCCCAGTCCCATCAGGGTCATCGTGACCGGAATATTGGCCTTCTTGGCGAGTTTTCGGAGGGGCTCAGAGGCATTGCCGCTGATGACACCGCCGCCGACATAGAGGACAGGACGCTGGGAGGCGTTGATGGCCTCGGCAGCACTGCTGATTTGTCGGGCGTGGCCGTGTTCCCGGACGCGATAGCCCGGCAGTTCAATGGGTTGCGGCGGTGTTACCGGGACCTGGGCAACTTGCATGTCAACGGGAATATCAATCAGCACCGGGCCGGGTCTTCCTGTGGAAGCGATATAGAAGGCCTCGCGGATGGTGTGAGCCAGGTCGTTGGGATTTTTGATGATAACATTGTGTTTCGTAATCGGCCGCGTGATGCCGGTAGTATCGGCTTCCTGGAAGGCGTCATTGCCGATCAGGTCTGTGCGAACCTGGCCGGTAAGGGCGACAATGGGCACGGAATCCATCATTGCGGTAGCCAGACCGGTCGTCAAGTTGGTTGCGCCGGGCCCTGAGGTGGCGATCATGACGCCAACCTTGCCGGTGGAACGGGCATAAGCATCGGCCATATGACAGCCGCCTTGTTCGTGCCGCGGAATTATCACTCGTATTGGTGAATCGTACAATTTGTCAAACAGCGGCAGGACAACACCTCCGAGGTAGCCGAAAAGGACTTCAACCCCTTGCTCAAGCAGGGTATCCACGATAATTTGGCTGCCTGGTTTGGTTTGTGCCGGAGCTGTTTGTTCTGTTTTGGTCGTCATAGCACTCTCCTGGTTCGGTAAAGATTGGTTCCAATAAGATGGATTGGCTCCTCCGTGCTGTGCCCCTGCAGGGCCGCAGGACGGAGGTGGTGTACAAAACCCGCCGAGTCCGGACTGAGTCGATAGATGGCATCAAAAAGCGGCTGCACCGAAGCTCCTGGATAGCCGAAGATTATTTTAACACCCAATGCACGGAGGGTTTCGAAAATGATTTCGCTTCCGGATTTAAAACCTGAGGACGGCGCCGAAGCGCCCGACGGGTGGGATTGAATTGTCATGTTTTTTTTCTCCTGATAAACGTTTCGTTATACCGGTTTCTGCGGTTTGAAAGGCGATTTTCGTCCAGTCCTTCCGGCAAGCCCCACGCTTGTCCAGCTGAACCTGACGGGTTTTTTACCCGCCGCAGAACCGTCACCACAACTTCTTGTTGTGTTTCAGGTTGATTCTGATTTCGTTTTGTTGCGAAAGAACCTTAAAAAAGCTACTCTATTTATAATTTAAGAAATTGTCAATGATTTTTTATTTTTTCCTTTCTTTTTTGTCAGAAAACCTCCCTAAAGTTAGGTTGCAAGCGGCGATTTGGGCGATATAATGTCGCACATAAAGACGATTCAGGGAAGATAACCTGCCGGCGGAAAGATTGTAAGATGAGCAAATACAAGGAATTATCAGCATTTTTTGCGGTTTTGCTTTGGGTGCTGTCTGTGCCGTGCTCAGGCGAACAGGTGTGGCGTTTATCGCCAGAAACGGGGTGGGAGGAAATTTCCGACAGTCCGCAGGGGAAGTTTCTGCTGAGGGTTTCCGAAATCAAGCAGCAAATCGAACGGGGGGATACAGAAGAGGCGATGAGGGCCCTGGAGACCCTGGAGACGGATTTCCCTCAGTTTGCCGGGCCGGACTTGAGTCTTTATATAGAAGGGGAAAAACTATATATTAAGAACAAATGGTCTAAAGCGGCTGTTAAATACAAGAAATGTTTGACGGATTATCCCGATAGTCCGCTGGTGATGGCGGCAGCGGAACGGCTGTATTCGATTGGGGCGGCTTATATGGGCGGCCAAAAAAGGCCTTTTCTGAAGATTTTTCATTTGCCGGCTTATGAAGAAGGTGAGAAGATTCTTCGAGACCTGTCCGATCGATGGGGTAATGCGCCGCTGGCGTACCGTTCGCTGGTTACGATAGCAGAAAGCCAGGAGCGTCGGGAGAAGTTTCTGGATGCTTACCAGACTTGGGCAGAGATTGCCGACCGCTGGCCGACCGGCGAAAGCGGCCGAATAGCCCTGCTTCGGATGGCTCAGTCGCTTCATGCGGCCTATCGGAGCCCCCATTATGATGCGACCGTACTGCGGGGGGCCGCCAGCTATTTTGAGGATTATCGAAAGCGGTATGAGGCCAGCGCTGCCGAGCTGGGAATTGACCAGAAACTGGAGATGATTCGAGAGCAGCAGGCCTATAAAGACTTTTTTGTAGGGCTTTATTATGAGCGGACAGAGCAGTTGGAGGCGGCGATGATGTATTATCGGCTGGTGGCGGACAAATATCCCCAAAGCCGGGCGGCGCAAATGGCTTTGCAGCATCAGACAGCGATTGAACAGGGAAAAAGTCTGCTGCCGCCGAAGACAATGCGGCGGAAGGTGTTCGAGGCAGGAGCTGATTTTCTGGATCACTGGTTTGGCGTGGGTTATATAGTGGATTTGCCGACCGGCTAGGAGCGAACTCCGCGCAGCACTGCGGAAGGAATCAATCGGTTATGAAGCGATGGCAGAATATCTTGACGGCTGTTCTGACGGCGGTTGCCCTTGTGGGGATGAGCGGGTGTGCGGGCTATGCAAACCGTTGGCCGTATCCGGAACAAATTCATACGGTTTATGTAGAAATGTTCGATACCTCTGATTTTCGGCGAGGGTATGAATATCAGCTGACGGATGCGATTTGCAAGTATCTTGAGGCCCAAACCCCCTACAAAATCGTTTCAGACCGCAATCTGGCGGATTCGATTTTAAGCGGGACCCTGCAGACCGGTCAGGGAGTGCTGTCGATGGATCGATATACCGGCAAGCCGCTCGAACAGGAAGCGATTGTTCGGGTGACTTTTACCTGGAAAGACCTTCGTACAGGCCAGGTGCTGATTAATCAGGAAACAGTAGCGGCTGCGGAACCTTATTCTGCTTTTCTGAGCCAGGATTTTGAATACTCCGCCGCCCGGGCGGTGAACAAGGCCGCTCAGCGTCTCGTAGAGCGGATGGAATCGGCGTGGTAAAGGGCTCTGTTCATCTTTTATTGATCTTTCAATCAAATTTTTATGGTTTGTTCCGTTCTTTCTGAAAAGGCGGCCCTTTGGCAGGGAGAACCATCGATCTTTTTAATTATTCAGGAACCGGCGGAATAACAATTTCAGGAAAGACACAGACGAAGTATGACGGAAAAAAAGATTCAGAAACGCGGGGCGAAAACGCCGGTTTCTGTGCCCAATTATAATCGCGGGCCCTTAAGCTGGCTGCTGATTGGTTTGCTGGTGATGCTGATGATTTCCACCCTGATGCGGATGCAGCAGGTGCAGGAACTGGCCTATTCGCCGGATTTTTTGGATCACGTTCGGGCTGGTCATGTCAAGTCGGTTGTCATCCATGAAGGCAAGGGGAAGATTCTGGGGGAGTTTTATCCGGAGGCCGTTTCGGAAGGTAAACCTGTTCGGTTTGAGGTTTCTATTTCGGAAATGCTCAAAGATGAGACGCTTCTGCCGCTGCTGAAATCAAATCGAGTGGAAATGAAGGTTCAGAAGCCGGATATTTGGACGCCGCTGCTGGGGAATCTGCTGCTGTTTGTACTGCTGATCGGCCTGATTTACTTTTTCTTTATCCGCAATATCCGCACGGGCGGAGGGATGCTGATGAACTTTGCCCGCAGCAAGCATCGGGTTCAGAGCAAGAGTACCGGCAGGACCTTTGAAGATGTGGCGGGGATTGAAGAAGCCAAAGAAGAAGTGGCGGAGATTATTGAGTTTCTGAAAAATCCCAAGAAATTTCAAAAAATCGGCGGCCGGATTCCTCGCGGCGTTCTTCTGGTCGGCCCGCCCGGATGCGGCAAGACGCTGCTGGCCAAGGCCATTGCGGGTGAGGCAGATGTGCCGTTTTTCAGTATTGCCGGAAGTGATTTTGTGGAGATGTTTGTTGGAGTGGGGGCCAGCCGGGTTCGTGATTTGTTCCGGCAGGCGAAGGAAAATTCGCCGTGCATTATTTTCCTGGATGAAATTGATGCGATCGGCCGCCGGCGGGGGGCGGGCTTAATCAGCGGCGGGCATGATGAGCGTGAACAGACGCTTAACGCGATCCTGGTGGAGATGGACGGTTTTGATACGAATGATCAGGTGATTGTGATTGCGGCCACCAACCGGGCGGATATTCTGGATCCGGCTTTGACCCGTCCGGGGCGGTTTGACCGACGGGTGGTTGTGCCGCTGCCGGACCTGAAGGGACGGATGAAGATTCTGCAGATTCATGCACGGCGCATCAAGTGCGGGCCGGATGTGGATTTTGAGCGGCTGGCTCGCGGGACGCCGATGTTCAGCGGGGCGGAACTGGAGGCCCTGATTAATGAGGCGGCTATCAGTGCAAGTATGCAGAACAAGGAATATGTGGAGATGAGCGATTTGGAGGAGGCACGCGATAAGGTTCGCTGGGGCCGTGCCAAGCGGAGCCGTGTGGTGGATGAGTACGACAGACGGCTGACGGCTTATCACGAGGCGGGCCATGCGCTTGTGCAGTCGCTGCTTCCGGATGCGGACCCGCTGCACAAGGTGAGCATTATCCCGCGCGGGCCGATGGGCGGGGCGACCTTTGCCTTGCCGGAAAAGGACCGTTTGTATTATTCCAAACGGTACTGCGACGCCCAGCTTCAGATTTTCTTTGCCGGACGGATTGCTGTAAAGATGGTTTTCAATGATGTTGACAGCGGCGCCTATTCGGATATTCGGCAGGCGACGATACTGGCCCGGCAGATGATTACGGAGTGGGGGATGGGAGAGAAGGTGGGGCCTGTGTATTATGGGGCGGACGGAATGGACACCTATTTTTATGCTCCCAAGATTACGGAATATTCGCAGAAGACGGCCGAACTGATTGACCAGGAAGTCAAAAACCTGCTGGATGCGGCCCATGCGAAGGTGGAGCAGCTGCTTATGCAGCACCGAGACAAGCTGGAAGCCCTCGCAGAGACGCTGCTGAAGTACGAAACCCTTGATGCGGAGGAAGTCAAGATTATTATCAGCGGCAGAAAGCTGGAGAAACCAACGGTCTCAGAACTGCTGGCGTTGGAACAAAAAAAGTCATCGAAAGCACAAAGTGAAAAAGATAGTTTTTCCCCTGAAAAAGAAGGACAAAAGGATGCTTCATCTGATTTCGACGGATTCTGATGGCAGAGGCAGGAACAGTTAACATCGTCTTTTTTGTGTGTAGAAAGGAGCATCTTATGCTTGCGCCAAACCGTCTATTTTCTGCGAGGCATCGGCGTGCTTTTACTTTGATTGAACTTCTGGTGGTTATTGCAATTATTGCCTTGCTTCTGGCAGTGATCATTCCCGCGCTTAGAAGTGCCAAAAACCTTGCGGCTGCCGCCGTGTGTTTGTCTGGCGAAAGCCAGATGATTAAGGCATGGCTTCTCTACGCGGAGGATTATAACGGAAATCTTGTTGATGGGGATACATCGGACAGTTTGACTGATCCCGGGTATGAAACCTACCGGATTGGCAGCAGCTCAGTTCGGGTGTGGTGCTGGGTCGGCCGACCAATGGGCCCGAATCGGGAAAATGTGAACAAAACTATTGATGATGAAGTGCGGGGATTTCAGGCCGGCGCTTTATGGAGCTATTTGCAAGCTCCGAATGTGTATAACTGTCCGGTTGATAAACGCTACGTCAAGCCAGCTACCATGCCGCGAAACCAGGTAGGGGGATATGATCCCGACTGGAAGGGGGGTTATCGCAGTTTTTCGATAGGCAAGGTCTTATCCAAAAGACCTGCCGAGGGAACGGGCGAAGATGAGTATACTATCTCCAAACTTTCTGAATTTTCCAATCCAGGCGGCAAGATTGTCTTTCTTGAAGAAGCGGATGGATACGGCTGGAATCATCGAACATGGAATATGGATTTGCTCACCCCTCGATGGGTTGACCCCTTTGCGATCTGGCATAACGGCAGCAGTACGCTGGCATTTGCTGACGGTCATGCGGATCGGCATAAATGGAAATCTAAAAATACGCTTGAGATGGCAAAGGCACAGGAGAAAAACTGGAGCGCTCTTGAAAACGGCAAACCATCGGAGGATTATCTGTGGTTTAAGCGGGCATATATCCCGGGCCGATAGCAGATTTTGCGGACAAGTCCTTTCTGTGGTTTTTTTTGCCTGTCTTGCCTTTGTCATTTTGGCAGGGTAATGGAAGAAAACAGAAAAGCAAAATAATCGCAAGTCCTTTTTCTCCATCGAGTTATGATTTGTGCGATTAAATTGGCACGGATTTTGTATTATTTCTTAATGTCGGTTGAACAAGGAAAAAGAAGGAATCGTAGCGGTAAGAAAGGGAGGTGAGTACTATGGCACTGACAGAATTGGTACCTTGGAGGACGGGCCGAAGGAATCTGCCGGTTCGAGGCGAAGAGCAGACCAATCCTTTCGCGGAGCTGCAGCGGCAAATGGGACGGTTGTTTGACGATTTCTTCAGCGATGTTGGCCTGCAGCCGTGGAGAGGATTGGCGGGCATTGAAAGCGGATTCTATCCCCGGATGGAAGTGGCTGAAACAGAAAAAGAACTTCTCGTCACCGCCGAAGTGCCCGGCATAGAGCCCAAGGACGTTGAGATTACGGTGGCCGATGGTATCCTGACGATCAAAGGCGAAAAGAAGCAGGCGACCGAAGAGAAGAAAGAGGGCTACTACCTCGCAGAGCGGACGTATGGGGCATTCACTCGGGCGGTGGCACTGCCGGTTGAAGTAGATGAAGGGAAAATTGAGGCCACATACAAAGACGGGGTTTTGAAAATCCGCCTGCCCAAAGCCGAAAACCACAAGGCTCGTGTCAAGAAGGTTGAGGTCAAGGCCGGATAAAACCGGCTTCTCGAAAGAGGGCCTAAAAGGCCCTCTTTTTTTTTGAAATGAAGAAAAAGGAAAATGGAAAGGAAGCAGGCAATGTTGACAAGCAGCAGAAATCTGAAACGAGCAGGATGGTTTGTGTTGGTTTGTATGCTGGCGTTTCCTGTCTGGGCAGCGGTAGAGGACGATACGGCTGCTCTGCGTCAAACGTCGAAGGCGTTTACAGCGGCCGTCAAAAAAGCGCTGCCTGCGGTAGTGGCCGTTCAGTCGGAATATACGGTGTCCGGCACGGAGTGGACCTATCGTTCGCCGTTTGAAGATGATTTTTTTGAGCGGTTTTTTGGTTTCGGACCACGGTTTCGAACGCCGGTGCCTCGTCAGGAAAAGCGCATTGGTCAGGGTTCGGGCTTTATTATTTCGGAAGATGGTTATATTTTGACCAACCATCATGTGGTGGCCGAGGCAGACAAACTGACGGTTTTACTCCATGATGGACGGCGTTTTGAGAATGTCGAAATTGTCGGGTCGGATGAGAAGGCGGATTTGGCTCTTTTGAAAATTCCCGGCATCAAGGGACTGCCGACGGTAGATCTGGGCAATTCAGATTTGATTGAGGTGGGAGAATGGGTGATTGCAGTGGGGAATCCCTTTGGGCTGATGGAAACGGTGACTGTCGGCGTGGTCAGTGCCAAGGGACGCCGGATTCGGGGCGATGATGCGAGTGTGTATGAAGATTTTATTCAGACGGATGCGGCTATTAATCCGGGCAATTCGGGAGGGCCGCTGCTGAATATTGATGGCCAAGTCATCGGAATCAATGCAGCCATTGTAACAGGGGATACAGGCGTGCGCGGCTATATGGGTATCGGTTTGGCAGTGCCGATCAATATGGCTAAATCGATGGCCGAACAGATGATCAAAACAGGCAAGTTTGTTCGCGGCTATGCCGGTATCGGGTTGCAGGACCTGACGGAGGATATTGCCCAGGGGTTGGACCTGAAGGTTCGTCGGGGGGCGATTATTACACAGGTCTATGAGAACTCGCCTGCCGAAGCAGCGGGTTTGCAGCCGGATGACGTGATCATTTCGATTGACAACCGTCAGATTTACAGCAGCCAGGATGTGCGGAATGTGATTGGATACTCTGCTCCAGGTACAGAGCTGACAATTGTTGTGCTCCGTAAAGGGCAGGAGAAAAAGATTACGCTGAAGGTTGGTGCCCGCCCGGTGGCGGAGGAGATTGTTGACCAGCTTGGGATTGAGGTTAAAAACAGCGAAGACGGACGCGGTGTGGTGATTACGAATGTGAAGGAAGACAGTGACGCTGCCCGTGTCGGGCTGAGACCTGGAATGGTAATTTTGAGCATCAATCAAGAACAGGTGAACTCAGTCGCTGAGTTTAAGAATGCCCTCAGCAAGCTGGAAGGCAAGGATAAAGTGATTTTGTCTGTAAAGACGGATTATATGACTTATTATGTGGTATTGCCGCTGAAGAAGAAATAGGCGGCTTCAGAAATAACGGCTGATGGAACAGACGTCGAATGCAGGATTCGGCGTCTGTTTTTTATTGGCTCTGGGTAAGCCGGCGGGTGAGGTGATCGATGCGCGTGCGAATTTGTTCATCGGATTTATATATTTCTTCGATTTTTGTGCAGGCGTGAAGGACGGTGGAATGGTCCCGTCCGCCCAGGTGGCCGCCGATTTCCTCCAGACTGTGTCGGGTGAGCTGCCGTCCGAGATACATGCAGACTTGGCGCGGCAGGGTGATGCTTTGACTTCGCTTCTTGCTTTGGAGGTCTGTGATGCGGATGTCAAATTCGCGGCTGACGGCTTCAATAATGTCAGCCATTGTAACAGAGCGAGGGGCAACGGCCTGCTGAATGCCGAGGGCCTGGCGGGCCAGCTTGGGGGTAATGGGCTGGCCGGCGGTTTTGGCTGTGGCATACAGGACAGTTAAAGCACCCTCGATTTCGCGGATGTTGGACTGGACGTGTTCGGCAATCAGCTCAGCGATGCCTTCCGGGAGAGAAATTCCGCGGAGACTGGCCTTCTTTTTCACAATGGCAATGCGGGTCTCGTAGCTGGGCGGGTCCAGCCGCGCCACCAACCCCCATTTGAAGCGGCTGATAAGCCGTTCTTCAAGAGAGGACAGTTGAGCAGGCGGACAGTCGGCGGTGAGAATAATTTGACGGCGATTGTTGTAAAGGGCATTAAATGTGTGGAAGAATTCTTCCTGGCTTTGTTCACGTTCGCGAAGGAACTGGACATCGTCGATAATAAGAACATCCACACTGCGGTGCTGATTCTGAAACTCGGCCAGCTGCCCCTGTTCGATGGCACTGATGAAGCCGTTGACGAACTGTTCACAACTGAGAAAGCGGATAGACAGACCGTTGTGGTTTTCACGGGAGGTATGACAGACAGCATGGAGCAGATGGGTTTTGCCGAGACCGACGCTGCCGTAAAGGAAAAGCGGGTTATAGACGGTTCCAGGATTCTGACTGACGGCAATACAGCTGGCATGGGCCAGACGATTGCAGGGGCCGACGACAAAATTGTCAAAGGTATAGTCCGGATGAAGACGAAGCCCGTCAGGAAGTACGGCTGGAGCAGCAGAGGCAGCCGCAGAAGGACGGACCGGATGGAAACTGAGCGAAACCAGATAGCCGGTGATTTTCTGGGCGGCCTTGGTAAAAACAGGCACACAATGGTCGTTCAGATAGTCGGCTTTGGCCTGATCCGGGCATCCAATGTCAAAATGACCGCCGCTGAAGGACAGCACCGTCAAATCGCTGAACCAGGTACGGATGTTGACCGGGTCCATCGAGCGGACTTCCTCAAGAATTTGCTCTAAAATCTGTGCTGGTTCCTGCTGTTTCACGTTTTATTCCTGCGGGCCGGTATGAAGGTTTTTTATCGGAAGAACCCTCCTGTCGCGGCTGACGAATGAAAAACACTTTATCGGGACGAGAGGATTCTGTCAACCCCGAAAGGATACAGCAGGGCCACTGAAGGAAAGATAGAGAAAATCGGAGAGATTCATCTTGAAAAATGGGAAAATTTCTGGCACACTGGACGTTGTTTTCAATAACAAAAAAATACAAGATATGGTGTAAATTATGGGTTTCTTTACAAAAACGGTTCAGTATCTCCGTGAGCATCTGGGCAAGACGCGCAGCCGGATTGCTTCCGGCTTGTCGGCTGTGCTGAGTTTGGGACGAGATTTGGATGAAGAGATTCTCGAACGGCTGGAGGAAACGCTTATCAGTGATGATATCGGGGTAGAGACAACCCAGCGGCTGATTGAAGATTTGCGCAATGCTTATAAGAAAAAGGAGATTGTTAAGACAGATGAAGTGATTCCATTTTTGAAGGAACATATTAAGAATTACTGGCCGAAGGAGGATCGGCAGCTCCGTCTTGCCCAGTCTGGCCCGACGGTGATTCTGGTGGCCGGTGTGAATGGCTCTGGCAAAACGACCAGCATTGCCAAACTGGCCTATATGCTCAGCCGACATGGGAAGAAAGTGATTGTGGCGGCCTGTGATACGTTTCGGGCGGCTGCGGTGGAGCAGCTGTCGATTTGGGCGGAACGGATTGGAGTGCAGATTGTCAAGCACAAGCAAGGGTCTGATCCGGCGGCGGTGGCTTTTGATGCGGCTTCGGCGGCATTGGCCCGCCAGGCGGATTTTCTGATTCTCGATACGGCCGGGCGGCTTCATACGCAAAAGCATTTGATGGAGGAACTGAGCAAAATTCGCAATGTTGTTTCCAAACAGATACCCGGCTCGCCGCATGAAGTCATTTTGGTGGTGGATGCGACAACAGGGCAAAATGCCATCCAGCAGGCAAAAATGTTTACGCAGGCAATTGATGTAACGGGGATTTTTCTGGCAAAACTGGATGGAACGGCTCGCGGCGGCATCGTTATTGCCATCAAGGATAAACTGAATATCCCTGTGAAATTTGTGGGGCTGGGCGAGACGCCGGAAGATATTGCCGAGTTTGACCCTCAGGAATTTGTGGAAGCCCTGTTCGGCTGAAAAGAAGACAGAAATTTTCTTGACAAATTTTCTCGATTGTTTTATAGGGAAAATGACTGAGGCGGGCGTAGTTCAGTGGTAGAACACCAGCTTCCCAAGCTGGATACGCGTGTTCGATTCACGTCGCCCGCAGTCATTTCGTGTCCGCGTCCATTATCCGCAGGGTGTCTCCTGGATCTTCGAGTAAATGAAGCCGGGCGCGGGATTGGGGGCTCATCGTGGGGTGGTGGGCGACGAGCATCAGTCTGCCGTCAAAGGTTTTGAAAATCATTCCATGTCCGCTGTTATCCGTCAGGAGGGGCTGTGCCTGACGCCAGGGGCCAATCAGCCGACCGGAGAGCGAATACGCCAGAGTTTGGGCATATTGGCCGTCTTCCTGCCAGCTGGACCAGAGTATCAGAAGCCGGCCGGTTTTGGTGCGGTAAAGGAAAGGCCCGTCAGTGACGAAGGTGCGGGGCGGATCGTCGGCTTTGGCCTGCCAGGGCTGAATCCAGGGAGCATCTGACCCCCGAAAAAGCATGATGGGCTCGCCGATGGCGGCGGAAAGGTCATCTTTGAGGGGAATTGCCTCGATCGTTCCGTCGGTTATCTGAATCCATTCGTGACAATATACCATCCAGGGCTTTCCGTCTTCGATATAAAGCGTTCCATCAAGGGTCATCAGTTCCGGCGGCGCTGCAGAGCGGTTTTCAAATGGTTCGAAAGGTCCGTCGGGGCTGGAACTGAAGAAGATTTGGGTGCCGCGCATGTGGGTGGTTTGCCGGCTGCGGGGGCCCATCGGCAAAAGTTTGTCCCGATTGTGAAGGGTGACAAAGAGATAGTATTTGCCGTTATAAAAATGAACTTCGGGTGCCCAGGCGCCATGGGCAGGGTTGGCCCATCCGTCTTGTGGTACTTCGAAGACAACCTTGGGGCCTTCCCAGAGCTGAAGGTCTTTGCTGGTATAGGCGACCACACCAGCCCGGTTTTTGGGCAAAGCCCCCGAAGTGACGCTCGTATAAAGGTAGTAAGTTTGGCTTTTGGCATCGGGCAGGATAAAGGGATCATGCGCCCGGAAATCCTGTAAGGACAGGCCGGAAGCAGCATAACACGATAGAGAGGAAAGAAGGAAAACAAGAGCGAGTTTCGGCAGTTGAGTCTGGATTGGTTCTTTCATGGTGCTGTCCCTTTCAGATTTCAGGATAGTTTAAGGGGCTTTTGAAGGCAAGTACTTTTCGGGATTTTGTTTGGCGGTGTTGGAGGGAAGTTTATAATTAGGATTATGGGGAAAAGGCAAACCATTTGGCTGGGGGCTGCTGCGTCGGGGGTGGGGCTGATAGGGGGGGTGTTGGTGTGTCTATGCGCATGCCTATGCAGTTCGTGCCGGCAGTCGTTGCCGGAATCGGTTGGGGGTGCTGAAAACAGCCGCTCTGCCGGCGCGCAGTCTGATGGAAAGCCGAACGAGCCCAATACTCTGCCGCGATGGAATCGTCCGCGGACTGAAGAACGGCAGAGAGAGCGTCTGCGAATGGTTGAACGCATCCGGCAGGAGTATGGCTTGCAGGATGAGGCGGTTTTGGAGGCCATGCGGAATGTGCCGCGGCATTGGTTTGTTCCGCCTGACCAGAGCGCGTATGCCTATTATGATTCGCCGCTGCCGATAGGATATGGGCAGACGATTTCCCAGCCGTTTATTGTGGCCTATATGACCAGTGTGCTTGCGCTGGAGCCCAACGACCGGGTGCTTGAGATTGGGACGGGGTCGGGCTACCAGGCGGCTGTGCTGAATGAGTTTACGCCGAATGTATTCACAATTGAAATTATCCGGCCGCTTGCTGAACGAGCGATAGAGACGTTCAGACGGTATGGCTATGAGACCATTCGCGTGCGGATTGGAGATGGGTACAAGGGCTGGCCGGAGGAGGCGCCGTTTGATGCGATTGTTGTGACCTGTGCGCCGGATAAGATTCCGCCGCCGCTGCTGGAACAGCTTAAGGTCGGCGGGCGGATGATTATTCCGGTCGGCAGCGAAGGCCGGCTGCAGGAACTTGTGCTGGTGGAGAAGGATTCCAAGGGGCAAATCCGCAAGCGCTCCGTAATGGATGTGCGGTTTGTACCGCTGCTCCGGCAGAAAGAGTAAAACGGCGGTTTTGAGAGGGGTTCGGCATTTTCTGCTCAGGTTGGCTTGCGGACGGAGGCACAAAATTGTCCCATCAGCGTCATTGCCCGGTTGAGTTTTTCGGGGCTGCCGTCCATCTCTGCATAGGCGGTGATCAATTCAAGCAGTTCGGGGTCAGGTTCTTTCCGGCCGTATTGATGGGAGGTGTTGACAATGCCCGCATCGAGGCCGTATTCCATTGCTTTGGCGACATAAGCCCGGCAGATTCCGATTTTTCGGCCGGGCAGATCGCGGCAGCAGTTGCTGACGCCCAGGGAGCAATGGCAGTGTTTGAGTTGGGGGTCCTGCTTGATTCGTTTGATGGTTTCGAAGGTGCGATAGGTATAACCGGGCACGTTCGGCTCCATCGGCATATCGATGGCAATGGGGAAGACGGTTGAATCGAAAAAGATTTCGTCCGGTTTGAAACCGTACTGCATGGCTTTTTCATAGAGGGCATGGGCCAGATGAAGGAGTTCCTCTACGGAATGAGAGCCGCCGGCTCCCTTGGGGCGGTCTTCGGAGACCAGCAGGGCGATAAACCGGAAGTCGTAAAGCCGTTTGAGGGGCAGCATTTCATCTGCCGTGTAGATTTTGATGGAATTGAGCAGGGGGGGCTTGACCGGCTGAGCGGTATTGTACCATTCCTTCAGGCCTGCCTTGAGGACTTCGTTGCTGCTGCTGTCGATGCAGACAGGTACGCCCTTGCCCCAGCGGCGGACGAGCTTGACATACTCTTTCATCATCTCCACGGCGGTTTGGGGATTGTCTTCTCCGAAGGCATCCAGATTGACGGCAATATAATCGGCTCCTTCGTCAGCCTGCGTTTCGATAAGGGCCTGGATATAGGAGAGGGGGCCGCTGGGTTCGGTGTAGGCGTTTGGGCCGCGGGCGTGGAGTTCCTTCATTACTGCACCGGTTTTGGGGATTGAAGCATGAATGGCTTCGCCAATCTGAATCAGAGGGGGGCGCATTGTGTGGTCCTTTCCGAACAGGTAGTTTACCAGAGAGCTTGTGTGTTCCAAAGATGGATTGCGAGGTTTGTTGATTCGGGTTCGCAGTTTTTCACGACCGTCAGGTTCGGTTAAGGCGAATTGGTACATCGTTTCTCCGACGCAAATCCGCTGGAGGTTGTTTCCGCAAAAACCGTCCGGTGCTGCATCGCCGCAGGGGGCATTGTCCAGGCCTTTTTCGCATTCTCCGATGGTGCAGCAGCCGAAGTTTTCCGGCAGGAAGCAATCGCCGCATTCTTCACATTCAAAGAGGAGATATTTGATGGGTTTTTCGAGTGCGTTGAAGAGTTTGTAGGTGCAGGTTTGCTCGTTGTCTGCCCGAACAAAGCGCAGGGTTTTTTTAAAGGCGTGGAATCCCCAGTATTGCGGATCGAGCAGAAAGCGGTGCATAAAGTCGAAAAACCGCTTGCGGGTTTTTTCCCTGGGTTTGGAGAGGGGGCGCTGGTGTCCTGTTTCGTCATAGAGGTAAAATGTTTTCGGCGGAGGCCAGTAGAGGTTGTCCTGGAAGGGCTGCCAGTTGGTGCCGATTTCGGCGGTTCGCTGGAGGATTCGGATAAAGGCGGAGTAGTCCTGGATGCCGCCGAGGTCAACGCCGGCGGCGCCGATGGCTCGGTACATGGCTATCTGCTGAGCGGCTCGTTCGATGTGCTCCTCTACGGTTTCAGAGGTTAGTTTGGCAAGGAGGGCATCGCTTACATAGCAGCCGGGCAGTTTGTTATCGTGCATCAGGCGGGGGGCCGGTGTAAGGGCGGTCAGCCAATAGACGTTTCCGAATACGGGAATGGAGATTCTGTTTTGCTGAAGATACTGCATTAACTCGAGGGATTTTTTCCAGTCCCAGCCGACTTGAGTAATCAGGAATTGTGCGCCGGAGGCAATCTTCTTTTCCAATTTGTAGTACTGCTGCATGAGGGAGGGTTCGGTGTACTTAAAAGGCGAAACGGCGGCACCCGGATAAAACTGGTGAACGGACTGCCATTGGCCGGGTTTGGCGTTCAGAATGGCTTGCTGATTTTGGCGTTTGAGGAGGTCTAAGAGGCCGATGGATTCGACTTCAAAGACGCCTTTGGCGGAAACGGGCTTGTCGCCGGTGAGGGCGAGGATGCTTTCGATGCCTTGCCGGCGGTATCCGATTAAGGAACTGAGGAGAGAGGCGGTATTGGCATCTTTGCAGGTAAGGTGGGGGATAATGTCGAGATTGTCTGCAAGGTGGTCCTGCCGGAGGGCGGCGATGACGTCGGCCGGGTCGAGATTGGGTATGCCGCTCGGATTTTGCGGAAGGGTAATGCCGGCTAAAATAAAATCGGGGGGGATGTCGCGAGTGCCTTTTTCCTGATATTCCTTCAAGAAGTTGAGGATAGGAGCAAGACTGAAGTTGGGCCCGCCGGTCAATTCGGCCAGCACGGCGAATTTTTGCCGGCTGGTGAGGATTTGTTTTAGTCGTTGTCTTTCCATGCCTTATTTTCCCTGACGAAAACCTGTTCAGGGTATTATCCACAGAGGCCGGAAAGAATAAAGGTTTCAAAAGAATTTTTATGGATTTTGTGGGGATGCTTTTTTTGAAAAAGAATGGGATGAAGGGGGTTTTGTGGGTTTTTGGGCTGGAAATGGGGTTTTTGGGGAAATTTGCGCACCGCGGCGCGCAGGCGGCGCGCATTTTAAAGCCACTTAAAAACGGCCGTGCGCATTTTAAAGCCGGATTTTGGACCTGCGGAGGCGTCGGCGCGCATTTTTGAGCCAGTTGAAAAGGGCTGCGGAGGGGGTTTGGGGGAAATTGCTGATAATTCAATGGAGACGGGGATTCTTGAGCCAGAGGGGAAAGGTTGAGGGGTTGCGGGGGCAGGGGCTGGTAATTCAATGGAGAGGCGGATTGGGGGGCCAAGTGGGAATGGCTGAGAGGGGGCAATGGAGAGGAAGTGGAGGGGGAAGATCTGAAATGATGGGGCAAATAGAGGGGGATTGGGGCGGATGAGGGTTGTCGGGTTTTGCTCCTTCTGCTGCCCATTTTAATTCCTTTAATTCCTATACCTTGCGGCTCCTTCGGGCCGAATGTCTGCTCCTTCGTCATTCAAGCGGGTATTATACCATATATGATTTTGAAATCAAGGAAATGTTTGGTAATTATCAAACTTTTTTTTGCGTGCAGGCGGAGCCGCAGTTTTGGAAAGAATGAAGAGTGAAAAGGGGAATAGTCGAGGAAGCGGGTCGGGTTTGGGGTTTTGGGTGAAAAATAAGCGGAAAATGGGCGAATGGCTTGCCGGAGGGGGTTGAGGTTGGGTATAATAGCGGCGAAACGGCTGCTTTGAAAAAGACATCAAAAATAGAAGGGAATAAGTAAGTAAACTTTCGCACTTTTTAGGCGGCTGATTTTAATGGCTTATCAACAAAAACATATCAACCATCCGATGTCTTTCTTGGAAACAAAAAGAAGACAGGGAGGTCGATATGGATACGAATATTTCGACATGGACGGAACTTCTTGGCCAGTTTTTTCCGATTTTTACGGCCCCGGGAGCCGACATTTCCGTTCGGCTGATAACCGGCTGGGTGCTGTGTACAAGGCGGCGAACCGTCACCGGCATGCTTCCGTTTGCCGATCCGGCAGGCTCTCGGGCTCACGACGCGTATCATCGTTTTCTGCCGGATGCGCGATGGGACATGCATCGCCTGTGGCAGATGCTGACCCGGTTGCTGATTCAAACCTGCGGCCCAAGGGCAGCTTCGCCGATGCGATGGCGTGTCTGCGTCGCTGGCTTTGGCGGGAACGAATAAAATTGATGTTCGGAAATTCGGCCGTACATGATAAAAAATCCCGGTTTCTGCTGGAGACCTTATCTCCGGCCGCGTAAAATGTTAACAAAAATGCGAAAGTTTACACAAAATGAACATACTTAAATTAATGCCTTTTGTTTTTTTTATTTCTGTCGTTGTTTGCTTGTTTAACTTATTCGTTTTACAACTTCGGTTTAGAAATTACCTTAGAAAAAACCATTTTGAAAAATGGAAATATTTAACAAGCAGCTCTTGGTTTGGACCTGGCGGTACAAATTCATTAAGAGG
>Ga0208196_1000068_pt1 | contig 135906 bp, 122 predicted proteins | sample AD_JPNNA7_MetaG_FD_184443 | JGI IMG/M metagenome (GOLD analysis project Ga0208196, IMG submission 184443) | Active sludge microbial communities of municipal wastewater-treating anaerobic digesters from Japan - AD_JPNNA7_MetaG (SPAdes) (version 2) | ecosystem: Engineered > Bioreactor >...
GAGAAGCAGGGAACAAAGGAGGAAAAGGAAGGGTATAAACAAATGAATTTGCTGGATTTCGATTAGCCAGCGGCGGCGCCTCGCATGCCCCGCAGCTCTGCTGCGGGGTGCGCCGCCGCCGTTTGACTATCAATTACATTAATAATGTATATTTTGTAATCTTTTGTCTATGAAAGTAATGTTTATATCACATAAGATTCATATCAGGTCTACATGTCATTGGCATGACTGAAAGATATAAGTGTGGATGCATGTTGGATGATTGTGCCTGCAAATCGCTTTTTATTATGATTTCGGTTTTCAGGCTCAAAGTCAGGGAATTTTCAGAGGTGATATGCTTTGAAGAGAGTGGTGGCAAAAGCGGCAGTTCTGCTAGGATTGGCGATTCTGATAACCGGCGTATCGGTCGTCTCTGCTCAACCGGACGAGGTCTGGAACAGGACGTATGATGGAAAAGGTCACGACATAGGGTCCTCGATTGCAGTTGCTGAGGATGGAGGATACCTAATATCCGGCTGGACAGACATCTTCGGCGCTGGAAGACCGGATGCTTTCGTCGTAAAGACAGATTCCAACGGAACCGCCAAATGGAATCGGACATTTGGCGGTCCAGAGGAGGATCGCATCTCATCGGTTAGGAACACCCCGGACGGCGGCTACATCCTGGCCGGAAAGACGAGATCTTATGGCGCAGGTGGGTCAGATGCCTGGCTGATAAAGATGAACTCGTCAGGCAAGGAGGAATGGAATAAGACATTTGGCGGCCGAGGAGATGATAGCATCGAATCGGTCCAGAATACCGCGGACGGAGGCTATATCCTTGCTGGTGGCACCGGATCTTTCTGGGCTGGCTGGAATGATGCCTGGCTGATAAAGGTGGACTTCTCAGGCAAAGAGGAGTGGAATAAGACCTTTGGAGGCCCAGGCCTGGAGACCGCTAACTCAGTCTTGCAGACCGAAGACGGCGGCTACATCTTCGCAGGATATACCGGATCTTACGGGGCTGGCAGCCTCGATCTCTGGCTGGTAAAGACCGATTTGTCGGGAAACAAGCTGTGGGATAAGACCTTCGGCGGATTTGCTGATGATGTCGGGCTAAGCGTTAAAAGGGTATCGGATGGCGGCTATATCATCTCAGGCAGCGCCAATGCATCGTCCTCTGCACGCGGAGAGCTGTACAAAGGAGATGCCTGGGTGATTAAGACCGATTCGCACTGGTCTGTTGAATGGAGCCGGACATTCAACTTCAGCCAACCAGGCTATCATGCAGCCACGGATGTCGAAGAGACCGAAGATGGTGGATTTGTTGTTACAGGATATTCGTTCGGACGCGGAATTGACGGGGCTTGGATGGTCAAGATAGACTCTTCAGGCGCAGATCGGTGGAATATGACCTTCGGCAAGCCCGGCAATCGGGATGTCAGATCTGTTCTGGAGATCGGTGCTGGGGAATATATCGTTGCGGGCGCGTTCGGATCGTATGACGAGGGTCAGGACGTGTGGCTGATTAAGGTAAGGGACCCGGGTGTCGGATCGTATCCAAAGGCGTCATGGAACATGACCTATGGTGGACCCGGTATGGATGTCGGATGGTCGTTTCAGCAGACCAGAGATGGCGGATACATAATCGTTGGATGGACAGATTCGTTTGGGGCTGGAAAGGAAGATGTCTGGCTGATCAAGACCGATGGAGCTGGCCGGGAAGAGTGGAACCACACTTACGGCGGATATGAGACAGATCTTGGCCGATTGGTTCTGGAGCTGGACGACGGCTATCTGCTAATGGGTACAACACAATCGTATGGCTCAGGCGGCCTTGATCTCTGGCTGATAAAGACCGACGTCGATGGCGATCTGGTGTGGGATAAGACATTCGGCGGACCTGGCGACGATCTTGGTGGCGGCATTCTTCCTGCCGCAGGTGGCGGTTATATCCTGGGCGGGTCAAGAGACAATGGTTCCAAGGCCGGCGATGTCTGGTTGATAAAGATCGACAATGATGGCAATGAGCTGTGGAATAGGACCATTGGCGGTCCCACAGCCGATTCCTTTGCATATCTCGTAAAGACTTCAGATGGCGGATATGCCATCGCTGCTCAGACCGACTCCCGCAGTGCCGGCAAGATCGACGCCTGGCTGGTGAAGACCGATCAGGATGGCAACGAGCTGTGGAATACAACTCTGGGCGGCCCGGGTTTCGATCACGTGTCTCACATGATACAGACCATGGATGGCGGCTTTCTGCTTACAGGCAGGACAGAATCGCCTGCCTCAGGTGAATTTGATCTTTGGCTGGTCAAGGTTGATTCCGAAGGGGACCTGTTATGGGAGCAGGCATTGGGTGGACCTGGTTGGGATGAGGGCTGCTCTGTCCTGGAGACGGGTGTTGGTTATCTTGTCGCAGGCTCGACATCCCGCTACATATGGCTGGTAGGGCTAGATTCAAATGGCCTGAAGATATGGGATAAGAGGCTAATTTCCTCGGATTCTCCATCTGATCAGGAGGGAGCAAGATCTATGCTGCTGACCGTTGATGGCGGATATGCTCTCCTCGGCAGCACCAGCAGGACCATCTCAGATAGGGATGATATCATGCTGCTGAAAATGGAGGATTGAATTTTGATGGGCATAATCTATAGTGAGAGGTCGAACTAAGGAAAAAATAGTAATCCAGGAGATGCATTACTTAATGCATCTTTCCGGATTACAGTACGATGGAGACGCAAGGAAATGATGAGATACTGCGTATCCGATTACTCCAGGGCAATCTATCGATCTGTATGCGGCCGCATTTGAGCATGCACCAGGCCAGTCGCTCCACTTGTAACAGGTTCGCGTAGTGCATCTTACATTGCCCAAGGGGTACTCAATAGTCTGATAGCATCCCCAGCAATCTGCCATTTGTCTTCACCTCCTTTTACTCTTGTTCACCTGTCGTAGTATGGCGCCATCTTGGTGACCATGAATGGGAAGACCTCTGTTGTGTCCACCCGCACGAAGTACTTCTCGGTGACGTCGGTCTCCTGGTGAACGTACGAGAAGATCGCAGATACGACCTTTCTAGCACCGCTCAGCCTCGACGGTCCAGCCACAACACCGGTCAAGGAGAAGTTGCGCCCAAACTCCTCGGCAGCTTTCGCATAGATCGCTGGATAGCGGACAGCCAGATAGTTCAAGGCCCGATGCTCGTCAGTCGCCCCCATGTTGTCAGCCACCTGCATGATCCGATCGAAGAGCTCTCCAGCCGCCGACCTGAACTTCGTATCATCCTTCTCGGAAATCGACTCTGGCCTGGGCATCGAGCTGATCATGAAATCCCGGTCGAACGAGAAGATATGGTCGAAGGCGACCATCGGAAGCTCTAGGCCGCCACACATCACCGGAGGTGCGACAGGTCCTCTCTCTCCTATGATCACGTCAACGTCAGCTGGCTTTGGCACTGGCCGCATGGCCTCCACAAGCGTCTCCAGGTCGCCTCTGCGGCGAGGAAACAGCACATAGGCTGGCAGGCCCTCGATCGTCAGAGCCCAGCAGATCTTGCGTGCGATGTATCGGTTCTCCTTCTTCGATAAGACTGCGTGGAAGGCCTCCTGATCTGTGAGGCCAGTCGTCTCCGTCGCTTTCGCAGCTCTGGCGAACTCCTTCTCCACTCCAGTGCTTGGAAAACGGGCAACGACCCGTCCCAGCGCGTAGATGAAATCGGGAGCGTATTTCCCGGCATCTGTGGCCGCGGACTTCGTCGGGCATCCACAACTGCCATCCCTGTCACCTGGCCTTTGAGGCTGGATGATGTTCTCTCTTATTTCGGTAGGTGCAGCTAGTGGCGCCTCGGTTCCTTCAGCTTCGTTCATGTTCTTGACCCCACTCACTCTTTTTTCCGTGCTCTTCTAGGAGCACTATTTTGGTACATTTATTCCTATATTACATAAAACTTTCAATTTTGTCCGGATTTTCCGGACGAAAAAGTAACATATAAATAGTAGATGATGTGAGCGCGAATTTGGAATTGGGACTTTTTACAATAGGAGCTTATCCGGTACATCTAGGCCATATTTTTAAATAATTTTGAGTAATATTGTCATTAATTCATAATAATATAACCAATTTCATTCATTCTATTTCGTCTTAGATCTGGTAAGGTTTATATCAGTTTAGCATAATACCGCTAAATGTCGTAAGCTGTTACGGCAAAGTGGGGATGCGGGGCGGATTGCGCCTTGCACTTATATCCAATCGATATCGATCTGTGCCCCGAGATGGGTGCAAAAAAAGGTGGAGAAGGATTTGAGTGAGATGTTCGTACGAGTGGGGATCTGGCTTTCTCTGTCTATAGCGCTGGCTGCATTGTGCGTATCAGCGGTTGCAGAGGACGATCCTGGTGCCAGCGCTTCTGCCAGCGTTAAAGAGATCTGGAACAGGACGTATGGCGGTTCTGGCATCGAGTTTGCAGGCGACGTCCAGGTGACGAGGGACGGTGGTTGCGCTATTATTGGCACGACCGATTCTTTCGGATCTGGCGGCGTGGATGCCTGGCTGATCAAGACCGATCCCGATGGAAACGAGATGTGGAACAGGACATTTGGCGGGCCAAAATATGATCTGGGCGCCTCGATCTTGCAGACCAGGGATGGCGGATATATCATCACAGGTGAGACTGAATCATACGGCGCTGGAGGCTCTGATGTCTGGCTGATTAAGACTGACCCGGATGGCATGAGGCAATGGGACAGGACATTCGGCGGTCCGGATTTTGAGACCGGCCTAACCGTTATGGAGTCGGAAGATGGCAGCTACGTCATCGTCGGAGGTACAAAATCCTACGGAGCCGGGGATTTAGACGTATGGATGATAAGAACCGATCATGAGGGAAACGAGATCTGGAACAGGACGTTCGGCGGTCCTGGCTATGAATGTGGGATTTCGACCCAGCGGACAAAAGACAGAGGATACATCATCACCGGTCGAACGCATTCCTATGGATCCGAAGAAGGCGATCTCTGGCTGATCAAGACCGACCATGAAGGAAACGAGATGTGGAACCGCACATTTGGCGGAGGCGGCTATGATGTGGGCAGGTCGGTTCAGGAGACTGGCGATGGCGGCTACGTTGTTGTGGGTGAGACCACGTCGTATGGTTCGGGCTCTCAGGATATCTGGATATTAAAAACCGATGCAGCAGGCAACGAACAGTGGAACAAAACCTTCGGAGGGGCATACTATGATGCGTGTAGCTCTGTCTTGGAGACGAAAGACGGCGGGTACATCATTGCAGGACATACGGAATCTTTCGGATATCTTCCAGTTGCCCCTGGTCCCACAGGGCGGAGACCCGGCAACGCCTGGTTGATAAAGACCGATTCGAAAGGAGACAAAGAATGGGACATGAACTTCGACGGCGGAGGGCTTGATTCTGTTCGAGAAACAAAAGACGGAGGATATGTAATCGCAGGCTATATACATTATATCACTTTAGACATACAGCTAATAAAATTGAAAGAGATGTAATGTGCCTATCGGCCTTTATGACTTGCTGTGGACATACCGTTTGCAGTAAGAGTTCTATATTTTTTAATTACATTTCTGTAAAATCTTACTCTGCCCATATATCTTATTTATATATTATATTAAATACTTAGGGGGCAATAGGAATACTTCATCAGTGTCTTATAAAAAAATAGTATCCCCTTAAGGGGACACTTAGCACTGCCAATCAGGTATGCCAGAGTCTATCCAATATACCGAGTGACCCATTTCGCCATGGCATCGCTGTCTGAATTGCTGTCCTGCTTGCAGGCATGCGGTAGTGCAACTTGGATTTCTAAATGTGTCAGATCTGCAGGTGGTCGAATTGCTTTGGTGGTAACAGAAGCAACAAACCATGCTTATCACCTCCTGTTTATGTTTGTTCACCTGTCGTAGTATGGCGCCATCTTGGTGACCATGAATGGGAAGACCTCTGTTGTGTCCACCCGCACGAAGAACTTCTCGGCAACGTCGGTCTCCCGGTGAACGTACGAGAAGATCGCAGATACGACCTTTCTAGCACCGCTCAGCCTCGACGGTCCCGCCACAACACCGGTCAAGGAGAAGTTGCGCCCAAACTCCTCGGCAGCCTTCGCATAGATCGCTGGATAGCGGACCGCCAGATAGTTCAAGGCCCGATGCTCGTCAGTTGCCCCCATGTTGTCAGCCACCTGCATGATCCGATCGAAGAGCTCTCCAGCCGCCGACCTGAACTTCGTATCATCCTTCTCGGAAATCGACTCTGGCCTGGGCATCGAGCTGATCATGGAATCCCGGTCGAAGGAGAAGATATGGTCGAAGGCGACCATCGGAAGCTCTAGGCCGCCACACATCTCCGGAGGTGCGACAGGTCCCCTCTCTCCTATGATCACGTCAACGTCAGCTGGCTTTGGCACTGGCCGCATGGCCTCCACAAGCTTCTCCAGGTCGCCTCTGTGGCGAGGAAACAGCACATAGGCTGGCAGGCCCTCGATCGTCAGAGCCCAGCAGATCTTGCGTGCGATGTATCGGTTCTCCTTCTTCGATAAGACTGCGTGGACGGCCTCCTGATCCGATAGGCCGGCCGTCTCCGTCGCTTTCGCAGCTCTGGCGAACTCCTTCTCCACTCCAGTGCTTGGAAAACGGGCCACAACCCGTCCCAGCGCGTAGATGAAATCGGGAGCGTATTTCCCGGCATCTGTGGCCGCGGACTTCGTCGGGCATCCACAACTGCCATCCCTGTCACCTGGCCTTTGAGGCTGGATGGTGTTCTCGCTTATTTCGATAGGCTCAGCTAGTAGCGCCTCGGTTCCTTCAGCTTCGTTCATGTTCTTGACCCCACTCACTCTTTTTTCCGTGCTCTTCTAGGAGCACTATTTTGGTACATTTATTCCTATATTACATAAAACTTTCAATTTTGTCCGGATTTTCCGGACGAAAAAGTAACATATAAATAGTAGATGATGTGAGCGCGAATTTGGAATTGGGACTTTTTACAATAGGAGCTTATCCTGGATCTATGTGCAATTCTTTGAATAATCTTGCGTAATATTGTCTCATCAAATAATAATATACTCTATTTCATTCATTCTATTTCATCTTATATCTGGTAAGGCTTATATCAATTAAGCATAATACAGCTAAATGTCGTAAGCTGTTACGGCAGAGTGGGGATACAGAAATGAAAAATACGGTATTAACGATCTTGATGGCCTTAGCTGCGCTATGCGCCTTCGCCGTGGCCGAGGAGACTTGGGAAGACTGGGTGAAGAAGGGAGATGAACCATTAGCAGTGGAGGTGTGGAATAGGACATACGGCGGTCCAGGTAGCGAATTTGCGGACGAAGTCCAAATGACAAGAGACGATGGTTATGTCATCATAGGTGTGACGTATTCTTACGGAGCTGGCGATGGCGACGTATGGGTCATAAAGGCTGATTCTGATGGGAATGAAGAATGGAATAAGACCTACGGCGGTCCTGAATATGATGTTGCTCTGTCCGTCAGAGAAACGATCGATGACGGATACATAATCGTTGGATGGACAGACTCGTTTGGGGCTGGAAAAGGAGATGTCTGGTTGATAAAGACCGATTCAGACGGAAAGAAGGTATGGGATAAGACTTTTGGTGGGCGTGAGGACGATTTGGGCACCTCAGTCCAAGAGACGATCGATGGTGGATATATTATCGCAGGTAGTACGAAATCTTACGGCGCTGGCGATTATGACGTCTGGCTGATAAGAACTGATTCCTATGGCACAGAGCAATGGAACAGGACTTTCGGCGGACAAGGTACAGATTGGGGCAATTCGGTTCTAAATACGGAGGACGATGGCTATATCGTTGCAGGCTATACCCAATCCAGCGAAACTGGTGATAGGGACATCTTGCTGATAAAAACCGATTCGTATGGAAATAAGCTCTGGGATAAAACTCTTGGTGGACCTAATGACGACTCCGGCTCGTCAATTTGGAGAACAATGGATGGTGGCTATATCATCACTGGGGGCACAAATGCTCCTATCGCTGGCCAGCATCATGCACCTGGTAGGCCTTTTACGGGTGACGCCTGGCTGATAAAGATCGATTCTAAAGGTAAGGTGGAGTGGAACCGGACATTTAACTTCGGCGAGCTGAGCTATAATTATGCAAAATCAGTTCGAGAAACAAAAGATGGAGGATATATAATCGCAGGTTATGGTTTTGGAACTGGTAATGACGCTTGGCTAATAAAGGCCGACTCTATGGGCATAAAGCAATGGGACATAACGCTCGGTGGGCTTGGAAACAAGGATATTAGGTCAGTCCAAGAAGCCGGTATTGGCGAATATATCCTTGCAGGCTCGTTCGGGCATTACGATGCCAGCATAGATGGATGGCTGATAAAAGTGAAAGAGTATTAGCATAAATCCTGGAGGAGGAAGATTACTCGTTGCTAGAGGGCGTTCTTTTCAGACTGCCCTCTTTTCCCATATAGTCTAAAAACTAAACAACTGTCACTTTAGATTGAAATCAAATCGTTCGGTCTGAAGTCGCATTTCTAATTGTTAGCTATTGAAGTATTGCTGCCTAATTTATTATTTAATTATTGTAAAAAATAAAAAGATGAGCAATGGTCCGGTATCACCAACCAGGACATGGACACAGTTGCTCGCAGTGCTCACAATACTCGGTGCCTGGAATTATCTTGTTTTTACAAGCTTTTGTAGCATCCGATATCGCATAGCCCACTCCATATGGCGAACAGCGTTTACCCCATCCTCCTGTTTTGCATGCTATCTGACAGCACCAACAATCTGCCATTTGTCTTCACCTCCTTTTACTCTTGTTCACCTGTCGTAGTATGGCGCCATCTTGGTGACCATGAATGGGAAGACCTCGGTTGTGTCCACCCGCACGAAGTACTTCTCGATGACCTGGTCTTTGAGGCTGGATGATCTTCTCTCTTATTTCGATAGGCTCAGCTAGTGGCGCCTCAGTTCCTTCTGCTTCGTTCATGTTCTAGAAACCCCACTCACTCTTTTTCTGTGCTCTTCTCAAGAGCACTATTTGGTGCATTTATTCGTATATTACATAAAACTTTCAATTTTGTCCGGATTTTCCGGACGAAAAAGTAACATATAAATAGTGGATGATGTGAGCGTGAATTTGTAATCTGAACTTTTTACAATAGGAGCTTATCCTGGATCTCTGTGCGATATTTCTGAATAATTATTGTGTAATATTGTATCAGTTAATAATAATATAATCTATTTCATTTGTTCTTTTTTCGTCTAATATTGGTAAAAGCTTATATCAGTTAAGCATAATACCGCCGAATTTCGTAAGCTATTACGGCAGAGTGGGGATGCGGGGCAAATTGCGCTTCGTACCCGGATCTGAGCGATATCGACCGTGCCCAGAGATAGGCGCGGGAAAAGGTGGAGACGGATTTGGGTGGGATGTTCGGACGGATGGGGATCTGGCTTATCTGGCTCTGGCGGCCTTGATCTCTGGATGATAAGACCGACGTCGATGGCGATCTGGCATGGGATAAGACATTTCGGCTGACCTGGCGACGGTCTTGGCGGCGGCAATCTTCCTGCCGCAGGTAGCGGTTATCCTGGGCGGGTCAAGAGACAATGGTCCCAAGGCCGGCGATGTCTGGTTGATAAAGATCGACAATGATGGCAATGAGCTGTGGAAATAGGACCATTGGCGGTCCCACAGCCGATTCCTTTGCATATCTCGTAAAGACTTCAGAATGGCGGATATGCCATCGCTGTTCAGACCGACTCTCCGCAGTGCTGGCAAGATCGACGCCTGGTGAAGATATCGTATATTTAACACATAAAGCGAGATTTAGCAGTCGAATCCTTCAACAGGGGCGGGGTGAGGCAGGACTGCTCAGTCCTGCTGAAGCCTCCTGCGTACGGAATCGGCATGGGAGGTCAGCCCCTCCGCCTCTGCGAGGGTGATTATGCTCTCCCCAAGCCTGATCAGGCCGTCTTTGCTGATCTTCTGGACTGTTATCTTCTTGACGAAGTGGTCCACGTTGAGGCCGGAGATGGCCCTGGCGTATCCAGACGTGGGCAGAACGTGGTTCGTTCCGCTTGCATAATCCCCAGCTGCAACCGGCGTATAAGGTCCTAAGAAGACCGATCCGGCATGGCGTACCATCTCAAAGGCCTCCATCGGATCTCTTACTACCAGCTCCAGGTGCTCGGGTGCGAAGTGGTTGGAGAAGTCCATGGCCTCGTCCACATCTTCAGCCACCAGGAAAGCCGACCTCTCGAGGCTCACTTCCAGGATCCCCCTGCGAGACGATCGGGACGTCTGGAGGGCGACCTCTCTGGCCACAGCCTCCGCCACCAGCTCTCCAATTGCCACCAGGACCGATATGGACGAGGGATCGTGCTCGGCCTGCGCCAGCATATCTGCGGCCAGGGCAGCCGGATCGGCGCTTGAGTCCGCCACGATCAACACCTCGCTGGGTCCGGCCGGAAAATCGATCTCCACGCTGTTTCTGACAAGCATCTTTGCTGCCGTGACATAGACGTTTCCCGGACCCACTATCTTATCCACCCGCTCCACGCTCTCTGTGCCAAAAGCCAGGGCGGCTATGGCCTGGACCCCGCCTGCCTTGTATATCAGGTCAGCCCCTGCGATATCGGCCGCTACGAGGGTCAGAGGATTTATCGTGCCGTCGCTGGCCGGCGGAGTGCAGACGGCTATTCTGGGGACGCCCGCCACCCTAGCCGGGATCACGTTCATCAGAGCAGAGCTGGGGTAGGCAGCTCGGCCGCCTGGCACATAAGCGCCAACCGAGTCGAGAGGAACCGTCTTTTGTCCGGCAAGAACTCCAGGGGATACCTCATGGAACCATAGATCGCGGCTGCGCTGCTCTCCGTGGAAGGAGTAGATGTTCTCAGCGGCCGCCTCAAGAGCCTCAACAGTCCTGCCGTCCACCTGTTCGGCGGCGTATCCAAGTTCATCCTCGCTGACCAGGATCTCTTCCAGATCTGCCCCGTCGAAACGCTTGGTGTACCTGCGGAGAGCCTCATCTCCGTTTTGGGCCACGTCGGTCAGAATGTCGTTAACCGTGGAGATCACGTCCTGTATCCCCACGTCCCGGCGCAGCAGCCGGTCCAGATCCTCCTCGTTTAGCGAAGATAGCTTCTTGATCATCATGCGAACTCAGGTCCCCTTATCCTGCATCAGCCGGCATCCTGACAAATTCAGGACAATGCCCATATCCCACCGTCCGGGCAAATCATGAGGGCTATGATAGATATCCAAAGAAGAGACGGCCGAATAGAAAGATCTTGCCCCGCCTTGCGACACGATATCCAGTTCTCTAACTGCCGGCTCGGCCCCGCTGTATGCGGAATATCTCGCTTATGCGCTCCAGGCTGTCCGCCTCCTCGGGCGATTTATCATCCCTCACCGCGATAAGCCTGGGGAAGCGCAGTGCGTAACCGGAACTGTATGATGGGCTTCTCTGAATCTCCTCGTAGCCCACCTCGAATACCACCTGAGGTGCTACCTCAACCTCCATGCCGCTCTCCTTTACGATCAGATCCCTGAGTATGCCTGTCAGCTCGGCCAGGAGATCTTCGGAGAGTCCTGTGGCCACCCACCCAACATCCAGCAGCTCGCCTGTCTGGACATCGCGGCATCCCAGACGGAAAGATCCCAGCTGGCTGGCCCTCTTTCCCTCACCCCATCTTGCCCCCGTAACAACCAGGTCAAGTGACTCCATCACAGGCTTGATCTTCAGCCAGTTCTTCCCCCTCTTGCCAGGCGCGTATGGCGAGCTGGGATTTTTTAGCATCAAGCCCTCGTGACCGGCAGCCAGGGCTTCATCGTAGATCTTCTGAACGGCTGCCTGATCGGCGCAGACCACCTGATCCGCCAGGATCCCCTGATCTGCAGCCTTGGTCAGAAGCCTGCGGCGTTCCTGAAGCGTGCGGTTCAGCAGATCCTCTCCGTCCAGATATAATATGTCGAAGAGGTTGAGCTTCAGGGGCACCGACCTGGCCATCCTATCGACGTCGTACTTCCGGCGGAAGCGGCGCAATATGTCCTGGAAAGGCATTGGTCGGCCGTCGCCTCCTGTGGCAACCGCCTCTCCGTCCAGGATGGCCTCTCTGGCCCAGACCCGCTCCCTGACCACCTGCACGATCTCCGGCAGCGAGGCGGTCACATCCTCCAGCCTCCGAGAGAAGACCCGAATAGCTGAGCCGTCCTTATGGATCTGCACCCTGGCTCCGTCATACTTCCACTCTACGGCGACAGCTCCCTGGGCCAGGGCTGCGGGGATGTTCTCTCCGATCTGGGCAAGCATCATCTTGACCGGCCTGTTGATCGCCACTCCAAGCTCTGCAAGGCGTCCCTCTCTGGCCCGCTTCGCCACCAGTTCAAGGTCGCTGGTCAGGTTGTACCCCCTCTCCACCTCTTCCGGATCGAGATCAAAGGCCCGGGCGATGGCATCGCGCGCCAATCCCTCTCCAACCCCTATTCGCATGTCTTCCATGACAAGGCGGGCAATGAACTGGGCTTCCAGCGGTGACGCCTCGCTGAAGAGATAATGCAGGTTCTTGACGCGAGCTTCCTGGCTACCTCTGCCGCTGGCCCTTGCAATTGCCATAAAGCGGCCCTGAACCTCGGCCAGTTCCAGCCCATCGCTGCCTGCAAAGGCTGCCAGGGAAAGCGGCCGCTTCTTCTCTGCAGCTGCCGCTGCAACCAGGCCCACATCCCCGGTGCTGCGCATAAGGTCTGCCACCTGGCCGGGCGTGCATCCCATCGCCCGGGCCAGCGCATCGTAGAGGATGGACGGGCCGACCCCCAGCTCCTGGCCAGGTATGGCCTCTCCGATCAGAAAAGTGGCGGCGATCCCAAGGTCGGCCTCCTGAAGATCTCGCAGGTATCCGGCCAGGATCTCCACCTTCTCAAGCGAGCTTCCTATGCCTGCCGCCTTCTGGCAGATCTGTGCGAAGGCCAGGAAGCTGCCCATCTCCACCTCAAGATATGGAGTCGATGCTCTTTGTGCGGTAGATGCTGACTATGTCGCTCAATATGGCGCTGGCTGTCTCTATCCTGCCTGCACCAAGCCCGGTCACCGTGATGGTTCCGGACAGGTCTGTATAGATGGCAGCAGCGTTGAGCGTAGAGCCTACAGCAAGTGGGCTTCCTATCGGCACCAGCATGGGCCGCACTGTCAGCGCCGGCACCTCTCCTATCAGCTTGATGACATACCCCCGCTTCTTGGCCAGCAGCAGGGCTTCCGGAGTGATCCTGGTTATCCCCTCCACATTGACGTCTCCGTACTTGACGTTCATATCGAATATGGAGTTGGCCAGTATGACCACTTTGCCGGCGGTGTCAACTCCCTCCACATCGTAAGTTGGGTCCGCCTCTGCATAGCCCAGATCCTGAGCCTCGTTAAGAGCCCTGGCGTAGGGGTACTGCTCCTCGGTCATCCTGGTCAGGATATAATTGCACGTCCCGTTGAAGATCCCGCGAATGCCCAGGATGTTGTTGCCTACGAGCGTCCTCTCGATCAGGCTTATGAGCGGCATGGTCCCGCCAACGGTTGCCTCGTACTTCATGGAGACGCCGTGATCCTCGGCCAGCCTCTTCAGACGGCCGTATGCCACTACCAGAGGACCTTTGTTTGAGGTGACCAGGTGCTTGCCTTGAGACAGGGCCTCCTCCATGTGGCCGAGCCCGGGCTGACCATGCACTATGTTTGTTGGGGTGACCTCCACGACGAGGTCAGACTCAACAGAGCGTATGATCTCCTTGCTGCTAATCTCGCAGTTGGAGACCTGCTGAAGGGTCCTCTCTCCAAGGATCTTCTGGCCCTCGACTCCGTCATCCGCAACAACGCTTCCAGTGTGGTCGGTTACCGAGACCAGCTTCAGGTCCAGTCCCATATCGCGCAAAGCCTTGCGCTTCCTGTCCAGGACCTCCACCACTCCGTGGCCCACAACGCCGTAGCCGACAAGGGAGATCTTGACCTCTCTCATGCCGCCTCCAGCTCGATAGGCTCTATCACAAGGAGCTTTTTCTGAGCACCCACCTCGCGCAGTATGGAGATCGCCTTGTGTATCTCCTCCTTTCCAGTGGCCCTGATGCGCATATAAGCCGAGGACGGCTCGTCTATGCCAGGCATGGACAATGACAGATCCATGACCTCGGCAAAACCGGTGCAGTCAACGCGACTGACCGTATCCCCCAGATCGCTGTGCAGAACGTGCCCCACCAGGATCAAAGATACCTCCTCTTTGAACCGTTCCTCTCCGGCCCGCACCACAACCACCCCGTTGCCCTCGAGCTGGTTCTTGACCCGGTCCAGCCGGGACCGGTCCATCTCCACGGTGATGCGCACGGGAATGTTTCCCCGGGGGGTCTTGCGATCTCTATGGTGGACAACGCTGATTATGTTGGCCTTATTATCCCTCAAAGGCTGCAGGGCAAGCAGCAGCTGCCCCGGGACATCTTGTAGCTCCAGGTCCATCGAAAGTCGCATACCATTCCTCATTGATTCCTGGATCTAGAGCTCCGGCTAATGAGAAATAAACCTTGTGCAGAAAAATAATTATTAAGGACAAGGCAATAGCAGTTTGCCGCCGCGTCAGGTCAGACGGCCGGCTGCGAATAATTGGCAACAGGCCCAGATTGGGCCTTATCAGGCCCGGTCGGATATCGAGTACTAGATATAGTAACGGATATCCAGATGATTGACTGGGATGCAATGCCGCATGACCTGGAGGTTTCCAGAATAGTCTCGTGATGGATGCCTCCCTGTGTATTGCATGTTTGAAGGCCGTACTGGCCTTCTGACGGAGGCATCAGCCCTTCGATATGGGTATTTGCGCCGGGGCCATCCAGTCCATGAAGCATATTTCCGGAGGATTCATGCCGCAACAAAGAGGCTCTACCAAATCAAGAGGGCCGTCAAGAACGGTCCTTATGGTGGTAGCCCTGGGTCTCATGACGACCATCTCCCAGGCTGCCACCGTATGCAGCGAGGGATGTGATTTCACCAGTATCCAGGCTGCCATAGATGCAGCCAGCCCGGGCGACACGATCAGCGTGCGCAGCGGGATCTATTACGAACATCTCGATGTCAACAAGGCGGTAAAACTGATCGGCATCAATAGCGGAGACGGCATGCCGGTCATAGACGCTGGAGGCTACGGAAGTGCCGTCACGGTCAACGCAAACGACGCCGAAATCAAGGGCTTCAACGTGACCAACTCCGGCCACTGCGGATGCGGCAACTCCGGCATCAGCATCCAAGCCAACAACAGCATCATTACCGAGAACCGGGTCTTCAAGAATAAGTATGGGATCCGTTGCATAGGCGACGGAAACGCCATCTGGGCTAACGATCTCATCGAGAACGATATAAGCACCTACAACGAGGGGAATAACACCTGGGACGAGTCTCCCTCCCCTCTCGGCTTTCTGGGTTTTAAGGGCAAGGGCAACTATTATACCGATTTTGACCAGGAATCCGAAGGCTGCGTCGATCAAAATAAAGACGGCATATGCGATGAGCCTCGCAACGTAACTGAAGGCCAGGTGGATAACTATCCTCTAGCCAAACCGACCCGTATGTGAGGGTTTTTTGGGCAAATCCTTTTTTTTCGGTCCTTAAATTCCGCGTATTCGCCATGCGGATGTAGTGCCAAAACTGCAATGTAGTGTCAGGGATTCCTATCGCGTGTCCTTGTCCTGGGGCCGCTTGATGCCAGGTGCTGATCCTCTGCTGTATATCATTCTCGCAAGCGGCATAGAACGTCTCTTCAGCGGCAGGCTTTTTTTCGCGGAAGTCTCCTCAGGATTGCGAATCTTCTTGCTCCCCCTTAATGATCCATCTTTTGGCCCATCTGACCATGGGATGCATAATCCTGATGCCTGGTCATTCCCCGAGCGCCGTGCGCCTGGCCGTTTCAGATGACGGTGGCGAAGAACAGGATGTCGGCTATCAGGAAGACGAAGAGCACAGCCCTGTAGTTGGCTCCCTGGTAAAACAGCCTCTCTCCGCGCCCAGGACTTGGATTGCGCAGGAAGTCCCAGGACTGGACAAGCATCCAAGATCCTGCTGCGATGGCCGCAGCCATGTAGATCCATCCGAGCCCGGTGCTGGTTGCCAGGGCCAGCGACATCGCAATCCCCACCGCCCAGAAGAAGAAGACCAGGCGGGAGGTGAATTGCACCCCGTAGGTTGCTGGAGTGGTGGGCACGCCTTTTTTGCGGTCTCCTGCAAGGTCCCTGGATGCATCGCAGTTGGTGAATCCCCAATCGGTGATGCAGATCATCGATCCAAGTATCAGGGCTCCGTTATGCCATCCAGGGCCGTCCTTGAGGACTCCTGCAGGCGCCATTGCCAGCCAGACGCCGACAGGCACCAGGCCGAAGGCCAGGCCTACGAGTATCCAGCTCCAGGGGGTATTTCTCTTGGCCCAAACCGAGTAAATTGTTATGATGATGGTGGCAGCTGCCAGGGCTACTGCGCTCTCAGGATTCAGATAGAGGGCTACAGCAGCTGCCAGGAGAAAGAGGAGCAGAGCATAAGCCCCGGCTGCCCTGCGGGTCACCCTTGCAGATGGCAGTGGCCTGCCTGGCATGGCCACGGTGTCCACGTCAACGTCCACATAGTCGTTTAGGACGTAGGAGCTGGTTATCGCTGCATAGGCTCCCAGGGTGGCTATGGCAAAAGGCCATGCTGGTGGCAGATGTCCTGAGGTTGCGTAGGCTGCCAGAAGAGCGGAAGCCCCTGGCATGGCCAGGTCCATTGGTGCAAGGGGCGGCCGAAGGAGCTCCCAGTAGGCTCGCGGATCAGTCAATATCAGTCCTCGAGAAGTCCAACGAATGCCTCGGCGTGGTCCTGGGGGCGGCGCAGGAACGACATGCGTTCCGGGTTCCTGAGGAGTGGGTACATCTCCCTCTTCTTGGTCATCCCAAGTGCTTTTAGCTGACCCTCGGATGGCGGGGCTACACGGCGCAAATCTCCAGCCGAGGCGTACCTCGGATTTTTGATGAAGCCTTCTTCAGTGAAGAAGTAGGCAGCTCCGCCCATGTTCCGGATTGGCTCGTAGATGGAGGAGAAAGATCGGCTCACGAAGTTCGCCATCTTGAGGACGTGCAGCGAGCGGTTGATGGTGATATGCCCATATCCTGGTGGTATTATCACCTTGTCTCCGGCCGCAGCCACCACCGCTGCTACGTCGGATGCGTCCTCCTTTTGCAGCAGGTAGAGGGCTTCTCCTTCAAGCACCTCGTAGATCTCGGGGTACGTGATATCCGATCCGCAGGCCGGCGGATGGTAGTGGCCTGCGGTCTTGACGAACTCCTTGCCCATGCGGCCTGGAGGGATGATGGTGATGTCGTAGCGCAGATCGTTCTCAACAAGCATATCCCGATCCGACCGGCTCAGGTAAAGGTCACGGTACATGTAGTACAGTTCCCGATCATCTGCCGTGGATAGCCACAACTGATCGTACACGACCTCTCTGATGTCATGGAGCCAGCGGATATCTGGTTTTTGGCTCCTCCCACCAAACTCAAGCTCGTTCATGATCCAACTCTCTCCCTGAGGGTATTTCGGCACGAAAACCATCCCAGCTTGCCGTCGGCACGACCGGTATCTCAAGATATCCGAGGTTGTAGATAATGCTTATTCTGAAATATGTCGAGCGTGCTCTTCAAGGTGTATGCAGGATGTGTCAGGAACTGGGGGAAAATGGCATTTGCGGCCGCTACGCTGATTCCAGCGGAACTGCTGACAGTGTGGCGGCAGCTGTGTTCAACAGCCTGGCGACTGATGGCCGCCGATATTGAAGTATTCGGTAAGCACCTTTCGGAAGTCCACTATCACATCCACCTTCCAGGTACCAGGCATCATGGCCACCTCATATCCGTCGATGGGCAGGCCGCTCCAGATGTTCGAGCCCCAGTACCCGACAGGTCCGTCGATGGCCGGAATGATCCCGAAGGTGCGGTGATACACCCTCATGTTGGGAGAGTACCAGCGCCACTCCACCGGATGGGGACGTTGGTCCCGCCAGATCTTGAGCCAGGAGATGGCCTGGACGTCGGTGGTGTCAAAGGTGACCCGACTGTCGGCAGGGACGCCGCACTCGTCCACCTCCGAGGTCATAGTGTGCTCGCTTAAAGCGAAGTACAGAGGGTCAGCCTGGGCGGTCGATCCCAGCACCAGAAGCCCCAGGAGCGCGATTGCAATTCCTCTTAACAGCATCTGCATTCACCCCTGAAGAGAAAGGCCGATTCGTTCTCTGCCGCGCCTGCAGGTCCCAACCTTGGGAGGCGGACAAGCCAAAGCATTTGGATCTCCCTTCCCCTTCATTGCTTGTACCTAGTTGGCTGGAGCCTTTATTTAAAATTATGTTTTGCCTGTGGTACATTTCCGCAGGATGAATCGAGGCATGAATGGATTTGCCACGGCGCGTGACTGGTCCCGGCATTCCAGGTGTATATCCATTTAGGCGGGTGCCGCACAAAAGACTGCCTGCGTCTTCAGGCTGCCATCTGCATCAGGCCTCCGATCAGGAACTCATGCGATGATAGCGCCTTGAAATCTGCAGGAAAGAAGAATCGAATGCTCTCCTCAATTCCGGCTGCAGGTTGCAGGTCAGGTCATTTGGGCGGGTGGCATGAAATAGCAGTGCGGGATCGCCTGCAGGGCTTTTAGTTTCAGCCATCAAGGGGGGACTTTTGCAGCGAAGAAAGGACGATATTTTGCCTCCTTGCCACCTCTGCTGCCAGGTCCACCACTTCAGAAGCGGCATCGATGACGCTTCCGTCCCCGGTTGCCACCACTCCCTCAAAATGCTTCAGCCACCAGTCTGCTGCCGGGCAAGTCGCAGCAGTTCCGCATAAACCAGCCCTGGAGATGAGCCGGCGCATCCTGCCGGCCAACAGCCCCGAATGGCTGATCTGCTGGTCAAGTACGATCGTAAAGCTGGAAGGTCCTCCCTCTCTGAGCAGATCCAATATCTCCTTTAGGGCACGAGCGGTAACCGGCGTCGAATGGTAGCTCTTAAAGACCCCACGGACATCGCGCAAAAAACCGTCGTCACAGATGAAGACAGGACATTTTCCGAGCAGGCTCTCTGTCGTGATGAGGACGTTGTACCCATCCACCGCCAGTCTCTTGCCTTTCAGACCATCCAAGCCTGTTATCTTTGCCTGACGAGACCTGGACACCCAGCCCGGTTGCACCGCTCTGGCCAGGATGAAACGATCCTCCACAGGCAGACGGTAGTGGTCAGACACGAATCGAATGGCCGAATCCCCGGGAAATCCTCGTTCTGCCAGGTAACGGACATCCCTGGCCGCTTCCCTCAGCAGCGGAAGCCTCAATCCGAATCGGTCTTGCCAGCCAGCCTGGTCCGCACCGATGATCTCACCTCTTCGTAGATATCCCTTCCATGGGCATCCATCGCCACGATCATCGGGCCCATGTCAATAGCTTCAAGCTCCCATACCGCTTCTGCCATCCCCAGATCTGGAAGGTGAGATCTGACCGCCTTCAGCTGTCTTGCTGCCGCTGCTCCACAGCCTCCTGTGTATGCCAGGTATACTGCCCTTCCCCGGATGAGTCCGGAGTCGCCGGGAAGCCCGCCCTTTCCTATGAAGATCCGGACCCCTCGATCCAGCATCTCCTCGGTGTATCTGGTCAGGCGACTGCTTGTAGTCGGTCCGGCGCAGATCACCCGCCCATCCTGCATGATCGGCCCGCAATGATAGATCGCAGATCCCACCAGGTCCACTGGCGCTCCCCTCTCCCTGATGGCGGCATGGGCCTTGTCCCTTGCTGTGTATATTCGACCGCTGAGGCTGACAAAGTCCCCGGCCTCGAGATCCAGGATGTCCTCCAGTTTCGCCGGAGTCCTCAGGATACGATCCATCCATCCTCCCTGACGAGCGCAGATGCGCTGCGATTTGCCCAGCACTGGAAGTTGACCGCCACCGGCAGTGAAGCAGTATGACAGCAGGCAGTCTCGATCCTTATCCCAAGAGCCGTGTTGCTCCCTCCCAGGCCCATAGGACCTATGCCCAGGGCATTTATCCGGGAGAGCAATCCCATCTCCAAGGGCCCTTCTTTCGGCTCTCTCAGAAGAGCACGCTTGGCAAGGGCAGCAGCCTCATCGAAAGTGCCGCCGATGCCTATTCCCAGGAATAGCGGTGGGCAGGCATTGGCTGCCCGTTTTGCTACTTCCCGCACCACGAAGTCCAGCGGATCGTCTGCTGGATTTAGCATTCCTACGACCGACATATTCTCCGATCCAGCCCCTTTGGGAAATGCCGTAATCCGAACCGTCTCCCCCTCGATAACCTCGGTCATTATCCAGGGGACTCCGGGGCCTGTGTTGTCGCCCGTATTCTTCCTCGAGATGGGATCGACAGCGTTTGGGCGAAGAGGCACCTTTCTTGTGGCCAGGCGAACTGCTTCCGCCAGAGCGCTGTTGACATCAAATTTAATGCTGCACTGCTGGCCGATCTCGAGGTGAAATACGGCCAGTCCGGTATCCTGACAGATGGGAACCTCCTGCTCACGTGCGATGCGCAGGTTGTCCAGCATGGCCTGGAGATTGGACCTCGCCACCGGATTTTTCTCCTCAAGACTCGCCTTTGATATCCTCTCCTCGACCCACGGGGGAAGCGCTATCTGGGCGCGGCCAAGACAGTCTGCAGCCGCCTCAACCAGGTCCTGGCGGTTGATATTGGCGTACACCTCAGGCCTCCACTGCTCCATTCCTTATCTTGATCGGGCGGGATTGGGCTGGTATGCAGAGCTGGGTGGGCAGGCCCAGCGCCCGTTCCATGGCGTCCTTATGCAGGTCGCCTGATGTATGAATCCCACCTGGTGTACCCCGTACTGCCCGACATGGATACTGCTGGCAGAACAGGCCGGTCTGGGATGGGGCTTCGGCCACGGTCTTTTTGACAAGGGCCGAGGCGGCATGCCAGGTGGCTCCGCAGGGAGAGCCCCGGATAACCTCTATATCCTCGATCAGGCCGCCACTGGTACGCACTTTCAGCTCCGGCTTGCCCAGTCTTGAGGCAAACAAATCGACCTCTGGTACTCCGCACGGCTCAAGGGTACAGCAGATCTCGTCCACCTCGATATAGGTGCCGAACTTCCTCGATATCTCCTGCAGCTCCCCAACCGATCCGGCCCTTCCCATACCTCCTGGGACCAGCACGGCCTTGACCCCCCTCTCCGCCGCCATTCTGATCAGGGCAGGCGTGATATCGGGGTGAAGTGTGTACATTATCATCAGGTCTGACTCGAATACCGATGGGTCCAGGGAGACTTCCCTGAGGAACTCCTCCGGGTCCTCGATGAAGCCGGGCATGTACTCCGGGACGGCTGCTGAGACCACCTCGAAATCGGTATGGTCCCGGACCGTCTCGATGAGGCGCTCTCCGTACTTGCCCCTCGTGATGACGCCTACTCGCATGGGTGGAGGGATGGCCTGGTGATTTAATATCCTTTCCTAGCTTCTCATAGACCCACTGGCTCCGCATAGACTCTGACTGCTCTTCTGGGCTTGCAGGCAGGCTTTTTTTTGTGTACTGCTCTGTCTGGATTGTCGCTATCCAGGACGCCTCCGGCAGATCGTTGCTTTGGATAAAGCTATTTCTACTGCCAAATCCCAAAGCACGGATACATGATACCGGCGGTTCTTATTGCGGGAACTCACAGCGGAGTTGGAAAGACCACGGTCACCCTGGGGCTGATGGCTGCCCTGAGGACCAGAGGGCTGTCTGTCCAGCCCTTCAAGGTGGGCCCGGACTTCATAGATCCTACGCATCACACCGCCATCTGCGGCCGGGTATCCCGCAACCTGGACACCTTCATGATGGGACCGGAGGGGGTGAGGCAGTCTTTCTCTCGAGCTGTTGTCGGTGCGGATGTGGCGGTGGTGGAGGGAGTTATGGGGCTTTTCGACGGCCTGGGCTCAGGCGAGGAGGCGAGCACCGCCCATGTGGCCAAAGCCCTTGGCATTCCTGTGGTCCTTGTGGTCAACGCCCATGGCATGTCCCGCTCAGCCGCTGCTCTGATCAGGGGTTTCTCCGAGTTCGACCCTCAGATCAAATTGGCAGGCGTCATATTGAACCGGGTGGGAAGCCATCGCCATCTGAAATCCCTCCGCGAGGTCTTCTTAGCCAACCTTCCCGGCGTGCCTCTGCTGGGAGCCATACCTCGCCGGCAAGAGGTTGCCCTGCCCAGCCGCCACCTTGGGCTGCAGATGGGATTTGAGGCGACTCACGACCTGGCTGCTCTCTCTGCCCTGGTTGAGGAGAACTGTAGCGTGGATGCGTTGCTCAGCCAAACGGCACCCACTGCCGAGCTGTGGTCAAAGACGACGCCCTCACGTCCTGTTGTCAGGATCGGAGTGGCCAAAGATGCCGCTTTCTGTTTCTATTACCAGGATAACCTCGACTGGCTGGCCGCTAATGGGGCAGAACTGGTATTCTGGAGCCCTTTGAGAGACCTTCTCCCGGATGTGGACGGGCTCTACCTGGGCGGAGGTTACCCCGAGCTCTATGCGGCTGAGCTGCAGGACGCCCCTGCCCGCCGCCATGTGGCAAAGGCTGCGGAGGATGGGATGCCAATATACGGTGAATGCGGGGGGCTGATGTATCTGTGCAGGGATCTCGAGGTGGATGAGAAGAGATATTCGATGGCTGGAGCGCTGCCCGCATCCACGATCATGACCGGAAGGTTGCAGGCGCTGGGCTACGTGGAGGGGTGCGCTGCAGTCCAAAATCCAGTAGTGCCAATGGGCTCTGCTTTCCGTGGCCACGAGTTCCACTACTCGGTCACAGACTGCGATCACGATGCCAGGCTGGTATTCCGTCTGCGTCGTGGGGCAGGAATACGGGAAGGCTGGGACGGCCTGATGGAGAACAACGTGCTCGCTGGCTATCTGCACGCTCACTTTGCCTCCTTTCCTGCGGAATCGCTGATCTGCCAGGCCCGGGCCTATCGGAGAAGCTGACGCAAGGCCCATGTCGGGGATACGATTGTCTGCGCGGCGACGAAATGGATTTGAGTGCTCTTGTATCAGAATATCGGGGTCATAAGCGCAAGGAATGCAAGCATGAGTCTTTGCCATATCTGGACAAGAGCGACATTTGAGGGCGCCTTCTATTGCGAAAAAGCGTCTATGTATGAAGACGCAGCTTTGCGAATTGCCTGCTGCCCCTGGCCGGGCTCTCGCGCAAGGAGATGTATCAATCGTCCAATATACTGGATTTGCATCTTGAATCGAAAGTCCTTGCCCATAATTGAATTAATTTACTGATATTGTTCAAAAAATTCATCGGCATCGGCTCGACTCGGAAAGACCACTCTGTAGATCCATCTGGTTCTTAGGAAAAGTTTAAATTAAGATCCCTGAATAAGCAGGCGCTATAGTAGCAATCGGAGGATTCGAAATGTCCAAGATTATGCTGATATCCATGCTTATGGTCCTCTTTATGGGAGTGGCCATGGCTGAGGAGAACAACACGACTGGTGTCGTAGCTGTAGAGGAAGTCGTCGAGCAAGTCGAAGTTACTGAGGAGGCTGCCCCCGCTGAGGAAGAGGCTGCTGCCGCCAACGTGACCATCGCAGCCGTCAACGCCAGCGCTGACGATGTGGTCCTGACCAACAACGCCGCTGAGGCGGTCAATGTGCTCAACTGGACTCTGGTCATCGACATGAACGAGACCGCTGTTGCAGTCCTGCCAGACATCTCAATCGAGCCGGCCATGAATGTGACCGTCAGCCTGGGAATGGGCGAGAGCGCTGAGAACATGGTCTTCCTCAACACAACCCTGGTCCTCAACGAGATGGGCGGAAATGTAACCCTCAAGGACGCAGCTGGCGAGGAAGTCTCCTATTTCGAGTACTCGGCATAAAGCCTGATCAAGGCCAACAAAGGTGAAAACGGGGCAAAGCCCCGTCTTCCAGCTCTTTTTTCTGTGATTATTGCGGAAAGGCAAGCTTACGATATGCAGATGTTATCGATGCGGTGATCCATGTGCCTGGCCTTTTGCAGCCTGCTGCATGTCCTATTTCCGCTGCTTTAAGATCTCAGCAGACTTCTCTGCCAGTTATCCCCTTTCGCCTTTAGGTTTTCGTGCGTTCCTTTTCAGGCTGACCGAAATAATTGGAAAATTCGGTCCTTCATTGTCGTAAGGGCTTCATTCGGATCTTTCCCAAATCGAGATTTGCCTCCGATGCCTGTCCATATCTCATCTCCTATATCACATGCACAATTTCTTCTATTTGAGATTATTGCACCAATATTCGAGTTTTAATTTCAATATTTATCTCTTTTTGCAGCTATATCCTTTAAATTAGAGTCTAATTGTTAATTTATTATGAAAAGACTTAAATAAATGGAGTACCAGCTAGTAGTAATAATACACAGAGGTGAAGTGCGAATGAGATTGAGAATATGCGGGACGCTGATCCTATTGGCCGCTCTGCTCTCGGCCGGGCCGGCTTTCGGCCTGGATAGCTCATCTGAGGACTCCGCTGAACTGGGTGTCCAGATCCAGCAGGCAAACTTCATCGCTCCATCTCCGGAGCGGGATAACCTTGTTGAGGAATGGGTGGAGATAGCCAACCTGGGCCAGGAGGAGATTGCACTGGATGGATGGACGCTGGGCGACGAACAAAACCACATCTACACGTTTCCCGATGGATTCTTTCTCCCCCCAGGTGCATCAGTCAAGATCCGCAGCGGAAAAGGGCAGGACGGCGCGGCGGATCTCTACTGGAACAGCAGCATGCCTATCTGGAACAACTCCGGCGACATAGCGACCTTGCGGGACGCTTCTGGGGAGCTGGTAGACCGTTTTCCCAGATGATCGGAGCCCTCAGAAGATACATAAGCTGGCGGCTTTTTGCCGCCTTCTTTCTTCCTTGCCGCAGCCAGCGATCTGCTGCCTTTCCATCTGTTGCTTCATTTCTCCGATGGCCGATCCCCGGTATTTTCCGGGGTGCGTCCCCGAAATTATCCCCCAAACATGATCTGTTGTGATGCTGCAGGCATTATCGACGATGGCGAACGGAGACAACTGGCATCCATGGCGACAATTGATAGTGACAGCGTCTGAAGCCAACGGGTAGTGTGGCCTCATCCCCTTCCAGCGCAAAGAAGAAATCCGGGCAAATAATTAGTACCTGTACAGACGTACCCTGTTGTGCAGACATATTGAGGTATTTGAGGTATTTTCATGAACTATTCTGAGATGTCAGAGATCCTGAAGAGCTCGCTGGAGCTTTCCGGAGAACCGGTGGGCGTAGTCCTATTCAAGAGCGAATCGGATATCCCCAAGGATCAGAAGGAGCTTCTGAAGCCCGCCTCCTACTGTTCCATGGTGATGCGGGCCCGCCAGGGAGAGAACATATTCGCAAGGCCAGCTCAACACGATTGCAAAGGCGGAGCCGCCGGGATCGGCCTGGTTGAGTGCCCCGAGAACATATCCTCCGGAAGTCTGTACTTTTCCAAGCTCAATAAGTGCGCTACACAAGGCGTGGGCCAGAGGATCTCGGCCAATATGCCCCGACTCCCCGCCGGCAGCACCGTGGCAACCCTCGTCGCGCCACTGGCCAATCTCAATACGAATCCGGATGTTGTGATCTTCGTGGGAAGTCCGCTGCAGGCCCGCAGGATAGTCCAGGCGGTCATGTACCGCAGGGGCGGGCGAGCGAACATCGATACCGCTGGAATCCAGTCCTTCTGCGTGGACGCCACTGCATCGCCCTTCCTTAAGGGAGATGTGAACATATCCCTGGGCTGCGATGGGTCGGCCAAGAAGTCCGGACTAAGAGATGAAGACGTGGTGGTGGGAATTCCGTTTGAGATGATGGAGGACATCTGCGGCACGCTGAAGGAGCGACACGCAGGCTGGGACAAGTTCATGAGATCCTGAGATCCCGTCCCCTTTTTTTAGCTCGGCCTCCAGATCAGAAGCGCGCCGTCGCCTATCCTTTCCATCGACGCCAGCTCCAGGCGAATGAATCCGTCTTCGAATCCATCCCCATCTACCAGGGTTGGGGCATCCTTCCCGCCGATTATCATCGGTCCCAGGAATACCTGCAGCTCGTCCACCAGGCCTTCCTTGAGGAGTGACCAGTTGAGCGTGGCCCCACCCTCCACAAGCAGATGCTGTATACCCTTCAGGTAAAGATCGTCCAGGAGCTGCGGGAGGTCCACCTTTCTCTGGCCAAAAGCGGCAATCTGGCAGTGCCTGGCCAGATTTGCCACCCTTTCGGCAGGAGCTGCCCCGGATACTGCCAGCAGACATCCAGGGCCCAGGACACGGGCATTGGCCGGGGTGCGGGCAAGGCTGTCAGCCACTACTCGCAGGGGATTTTCCGGTCTTCCCTGGCGTGCCCGTCCCTCGCGCAGAATCGATCCTTTCACTGTCAGGGACGGATCGTCTGCCAGGACCGTGCCGACACCAACCATTATTGCATCGCATCTCGCTCGAAGGCTGTCAACCCTGGCCAGGTCATCCTGGCAGGAGATCCTCACCTGGCGGCGAAGATAAGAGCTGATCTTGCCGTCCGCCGACATGGCCCCATTTATAAGGACGAATGGCCGGTTCATACTGGTGATAAGGGTCATTTGGAAAATGAAAACCTGGCGCTACAATTACAGGGCTTTTCATGGACTTATTGAGGGCCCTTTAGCCTTTTATCTGCTCTATCTTGCGGCACGCTCTCGGTAAGCATCTTCGCTCCTGTACTGAGACCTCAGTTGGATATCTGTATCTGACACCTCCCGATGATCATTTCTTCTTGTCGAATGCTTTCTACTGGATGCGATCCGGGCCGCATCAGAAATCCGCTCCACGCTGCCGGCCGGGATGGCCCCACCACCATACCTGCCTTAAATGTCGGGATTTTTGGTATATTCAGCATCAAGGGCCAAAACGCCGGTCAGTCTTGCCGTATCCCTGCGACCTCATATCTGGAGAAATCCGGAAGCTGCATCGTCGCCGATCGATCCGCCGATGGTCACATGGATGGATCGCTCCGAGGTATCCCATCCTTCTTTTGAGGCATAGACATCGACCCGGTAGATATCGCCAGATCTGCCATCTACCTGTATCCTGGCCTGCCCCATCTCATCGGTCAGCCTCGGCATAAGGTCCACATACTCGCCATTTATCGCTTTGCCAGACCGAGCGTCATATGTATGAAAGACGCGGATATTCAGCGATGCGTCCTTGAGGGGCTCATGCTGGCAGGCGTCCACAACAGTAGCCCTTACCGCCGAGTTGTCCGCCTCCTCAAGATCGAGCACCAATCTGTCACACGTCAAAGCAGACGCCTTCGGGCCTGAAGCCTGCTGGCCTGTATCGGAATGATCTCCTTCAGGCAGTACTCCGTTCTCTTCGCCGGAGGCGGCGCAATCGATTACCTGGACCGGATAGGACTCAAGTAGGTACTGTCCGTAGTAGTCCCCAAACATGCGCCATTCATACTCTCCTGCCAAGACCTGGAATACCAGAGGATACTGGACCGGCCTGGGAATGCAAGAGCCCATGCAGCCGTCGTTGACGCCGGACCTGGTCCCTCCTACCTCTTCATCCGTTCCCACCCTGTAAAGGGCGGCAAAGCCGGAACCGTCAAATCTGTCGTCTTCCTCTACTGGAAGCCAGACAGTGATATTGGCGGATTCGCCTATACATACCCTCGTGGGGGTATCGATGTATGCGCCGGCTGGTTTGCAGGCAGTCACTTCGACCGCGGATTTGGCAAGCAGAATCTGCGTGTACGGGTCGCGGAAGAGGCGGAACTCATAATCCCCCAGCTTATGAGGGGCACGCAGCGAGATCTTGACCTCTCTTCCCTCACCATTATTGCCGTAGACCGTGCCCCCAACCTGCTGGTCGGTGCTCAAATCGTAAAGGGCCGCAACCCCGTACCCGCCATCGTCTCTGTCCCCCGGCGGTTGATCCTCTGGATACGGCAATACAAAGGATGCATTTAGCCACGATCCTTCACAAACGGTGGATCTTTCCACAGTCAGCGAGGCGGCCGATGCTTGAATTGTCGTGGCTGCCAGCAAGAGGATGATCGTTAAGGCAGCCGACCAAAGGCCTGATTGGCACCTTAAACCCGATCCGGGCGATAGCATCTGCATGACTATCTGTTGGTTTTTTCCTATATTATCGTTATCTTCATCAAAATCCGCCATCAAGCTTCCCGGCACCCGCTCTCTGGAAATGGCGGGCAAAAGGACCTTTTTGGTGAGGATCGATGAGACAGAGCAGCAATTGTCTGGACGATGCATCTTCTCTCCCAGGTCAGCACTCACCCCTGAAAAGAAAGGCTGCTGATCTTTTGAGCGAGCTGAAAAGAGTGGCTGCCCCAAAAATCCAGTCTTCTGCCGCAGATGATCGATCCTCTTAAATTCTCCGAAGGCCATCTCGACTGTCATGTCCGTTTCCGTGAGCAGGGCCACCAAAGAGACCAAGGTGGAGGTTGAATTGGACCTTTATGAGTCGGGTCGTGTGGAGATATCCACAGGTTACGACCTGCTGGATGAACTTCTGACCAGCATGGCCCGTGCCGGAAAGTTCAGCCTGGTGCTTGTGGCCCAGGGCGACTGGCAGACCGGGGATCACCACACCGTTGAGGATGTCGGCATCACCCTCGGACTGGCCTTGTCCCGGCTGGGCCTGAACGGGACCGGCAGCTCCACCGTCCCCTGCGGTCAGGCACTTGCCACCGCAGCCCTGAGCTTCGGCCAGCCAGCCTTCCGCGGAGAGTTCGCATTTGCCGAAAAGAATAGAGGCGGCCTTGCCCTAGAGAACGTGGGCCATTTCATGCGGTCCCTGGCCTACCAGGGAGGGCTTTGTCTGTACCTTCAGGCCAGCGGGGGGGACGATCTGGAGAGGCTTTTCGCCATGACGAAGGCTCTGGGAAGGGCGCTGTCACGCGCTGCCAGGGACAGCTAAGCATATACACTAAATCCGTTTGAGCGCAGCCCTTCACAGAGTTAGCGAGGCGTATCATAAAGCCAGGCGCGGGATTTAGGGAAATTTCGTGCTTCTCTAAAGCCGCGCCAGACCTCTTCTTTCTTACCCTCTTCGCCGCAGGAACACTGCCGCACCCACTGCTGCTATGGCCAGCCAGGCTGCCGGGCCATCGCTACTCTCTTTGTCTGAAGCGTTCTTCCCGTCACCTCCTGCAGGAGACGGCTCGCTTCTCTCCAGGAGGCCCTGCCAGGATCCTGTCGGCTTATCCGCTCCCTTCATCTCGAAGCTGAATCCGGATGCTCGAAGGGCATTGACGGCGTTTTCTACCCTTATCCGAAGCTGGTAGGCGCCGGAAGGCGCAGCAACCCGTTTTACATGAGGCTCAAGAGCATTCAGAGGTCCGTTCAGTGTATGATTGATCTGGCCGGTGGAGGTGAAGTTGGACCATGTGAAGAATCCAAGCCGGGTTATACCGGGATTTATGCGTATGTACTGGGCCCTCTTACTGCTATCGTTGAGCATCTCCTGGTAGCTGAGATTTCGGTCGATGGTCGGGAATATCTCAGGCGAGACGTAATAGACGGTGCCGTTTAGGTCGCTTATCCCGTCGATCCGGCCGGAAGATGCGTTGAAGAGCACAGCCACCGATATCGGCTCTGAGGTGGCATCTGGGTACAGGAGAGCTCTGGTTGGAATCAGGTCTGCATCCGCCGCCGGGCTTCTGTCATCGCTGAAGACTGGAAGGGTGGCGTTCCACTGCCATGTATAGTTCCAGCGGTCGCTGTAACCCTGGCCGATCATCGTGAGATCCCAGGCCAGGGCTGTCTTGCCTGCCGGATCAACAAGCTCCACGAGCACGCTGCTGACATCACCGGCCCGAACTTCAAGCGAGAAGTTGGCCATCCCTGATACATTTTCTGGGACCTGCACTGATGATATCGTTGGCGAGGGCAATACGTATTCCAGGACAAATGGGTAGTACCGAAGCGTGTCGTTATCCGCCACCATTAGTCCCATTCCTTTGAGAAGGCCGGGGATCTCGGGCCAGAGCATGACCGCCGTATCCTTCTTCAGCGTGAGCGACTCATCGTTGTACAATAGGATATCCTTGCCGTTGCTGGATATGTAGAATACCATCTCCCCGATCTTGGTTCCGGACTCTGCCGGGATATAGATGTTATCGGAGATCTGGAACAGGCCTTCGATCACAGCCAGATGCCTATCCTTGTCCTGGAAGACCTCTCCGAACTTGACGGCGATGATGGGGATGTCGGTGACGTTGCCGATATCTCCCTGATAGACGTAGGTGGAGTTGGAGCTTACCGTGCTGTTGTCCACGAGGACGCCGTCTTTTAGCAGGTTTAAGAATACCCGGTCGCTGCTCTTCTCCCGGTGGATGTTGCCCACATCCCTTGAGGTATTGCCCATATCCCGGATGATCATCGAGTAGCCTTCCTGGAAGAAGTAGAGGTCTCCGGCCTTTGCCTCGTCCCTGCTATCCGTGTCAATCAAAACTTTGCCCAGCTGCTCATACTCAAGCATTCCCTTGCCGCCTATGACCTTGCTTGTATTGCTGTTGTATCCGGAGAACCAGATGTTTCCAAAGAGGCTGACCACATCGTACATACCCCACTCATCCAACTCGAACCTGACAGGCTCGACCCGGGTGGAGTAGATCAGATATGGCATACCCTGGATAGGTGGGGGAATTACCCGGTCTTCTGTTGCCACCAGGATAAGGGACTCCGAGCCCACAAGCTGGCCGTTTTCCTCTGTGTCGTCGAAATAAAAGCCGGAGAAGCTGGTGGCGTTCCAGTTGGCAACGGTCTCAAGGGGGCCGGCAGGCGTTTGAACAACGGTTCGCTCAAGGTTCTCAGATACTGCTCCTCTCACTGGGAAGAGCCCGTACTCCTGCTGGATTCCAACCGGATAGTACAGGAGATCCTGGCGATCCATAACCCTTATCCAGAGTCCCGGGGCCAGGGAAATCCGGCGGTCCTGGGATAAGGTTAGATCGTTTCTGTTCTGCATGTATATCCCGGAATCGGTGATGTCCAGCACCTCCAATGAGCCCAGCAGCTGGCCCTGTCGCAGGATGACCGACGGCTCGGTCTCTACCTGGAATACGCCGTCGAGGTCCACGGCCCTAAAGTCCTGGCCGGTCATTGCCTCGGCAACGTGGATGATTATCACAGGAAGGTCTTGATCCCTGGTCTTGATCTTGTAGACGTAGCTGTCCCCAGCCGAGACAACCGCGGCGTCAACCTGGCGGCCGTCCCTGGTGAGGTTGAGGCTGACCTTCTGGCCGTCTTTGGATATACCGGCTACGTTTAGCACGTATCCCTCGAAGAGAGCTAACGTGCGGTTTTGGGTCAGAGTCACCTTCTGATCAGAATCAGCGAGGATCTTGCGTAGCTCACCCCATTCCAGGCTGCTTATATCCTCCGTCAAATTGCTCTGGATGTAGCCCGCAAGGTAGCGTTTGCCCAGGAATCCCACCCATCGGTAGCGTCCCCAATCATCATGCTCATATCCACGGTTCTGGACGGCACATACATAGTCCAGTCGGCCTCTGCTTACGAGACGGCCCTCAGGCCGGATCTCGAGGCGTTCGCTTCCCAGGCCTTCGGAAAAGTCGTAGAAGAACCATCCGAAGTCATCCGCTGCCCAAATGCCTGAGCTGCTGCTCATATGGCCCCTGATCTCTGCCAGCTCAACCGGGCTTAGCCCTTCCTGGGCAAGCGCCGGCGACAAAAGAAATATGGCTCCAATTGCTGCAACCGCCAAAGGCCATAGATAACCCGGGTTCCAGACCCGAGACATCAGCACCCTATCCCATGCTCTCCTATGCATCGCCTGTCCTCTGTTAATCGCCCCGGATAACCCTATATCCTAGGGCTCTCATTGATGAAGCGGAGTCTGTTCATGTCGCATATAAAGCATATTGCCATCTACGGCAAAGGAGGTATAGGGAAGTCCTGCACCGCGTCCAATATAGCCGCTGCCTGCGCTGAGGGCGGCTCCAGGGTCCTGGTGGTCGGGTGTGACCCCAAGAGCGATTCGACAATAAGCCTTATCGGCCACCGCATCCCAACGATGATGGACCTAATTAGGGAAGGGCGAGAGATAGAAGAAAGCGACGTGGTCTTTACCGGCTATCGTGGAGTGAGATGCATCGAGGTCGGAGGGCCGGAGCCGGGCGTGGGCTGTGCTGGCCGTGGGATCATCGTTGCGATCGATTTCTTGAAGAAGGTATCACGCATCTACGATGAGGTCGATCTGGTGCTCTACGATGTCCCGGGCGACATCGTATGCGGCGGTTTTTCAGCACCCATTCGCAAGGGCCTGGTAAGCGGGGCCTACATCATAACATCCGGCGAGTATATGCCCATTTACGCCGCCAACAACATATGCCGTGGTCTGAAGAGGCTTGGCGCCCCCCTTGCAGGGGTAATCTGCAACTCCCGTGAGGCGGATGGTGAGAGGGAGATCGTGGAGGCCTTCGCCAGGTCCATCGGCAGCGAGATGGTTGCTTTCATCCCAAAGATGGCAGTTGTCCAGGAGTGCGAGCGGAAGGGCACCACGGTCATCGAGGGCGCCCCAGGCGCCCTGGTGGCTGGAGTATACCGCCAGCTGGCGGATCATGTCATGAAATGCAGCCATGCCCGTGTGCCTGAGCCGCTGGACGACCAGGCCCTTCGGGAGCTGTCAACCCCATGACCGGGCGGGTCCTGCTGGCCGGGGACAGGAGTTCAAGCGGCAAGACCACTATAGTGGCCGGGCTGCTCTCAGCGCTCTGCTCTCGCGGTTTGAGCGTCCAGCCCTTCAAGGTAGCCATGGACTACATAGACCCAAGCTATCATACCATGATCACCGGCAGGTTCTGCCGCAACCTCGACGGATATGTGATGCCGGAGCAGTCCATACGGGAGGTATTCGACTACGGCTCGGCAGGAGCTGACATCTCAATCGTCGAGGGGGTCAGAGGCCTTTATGAGGGATTTGACGGCGACATTGGGTCCACGGCTCAGATAGCAAAACTGCTGAGCTGTCCTGTTATCTTTGTGGTCGACGTCAGGTCCATAACTCGAAGTGCTGCTGCCCTGGTGAAAGGATATAGGGACTTCGATCCGCTGGTGCAGATGAAAGGAGTCATACTCAACAAGGTGGGTGGCGAGAGGCACGCAGAGAAGGCCAGACGCGAGATCGAGCGGTATGCAAAAGTTCCAGTGCTCGGTGTGATACCCAGGGACGCGGATATGCAGCTCTCCATGCGACACCTTGGCCTGGTTCCGGCCATGGAGGGCGAGAGGAGACATAGCGGATTTTCTGACCGTCTGGACGCCGTCCGCAGGATTGTCGAGCAGGGACTGGATATAGGCCGCATTCTCGAGATCGCAAGACAGGCTGAACCGCTGCCTCCAGTGGAGCCTGACATCTACCGCAAGAGCGAGTCTGGAGCTGGCCTTCGCATCGGCGTGGCTCTGGACGAGGCGTTCAACTTCTATTATCGTGAGAACCTGGAGCTCTTCGAGCTTGCCGGGGCAGAGGTTGTCCCTTTCAGTCCAGTGCATGACTCTCGCCTCCCGGATGTCGATGGGATATACATCGGTGGAGGGTATCCGGAGCTCTATGCCCCTGAGCTGTCCGAAAACGAGAGCATGAGGCGGTCTATACTCGATGGGCATGATCGGAGTATGCCGATATATGCAGAGTGCGGCGGACTGATGTACATGGCCCGCCATGTGGAATGGAGCGAGGACGAGCAGGTGAGCGACCGCCGGCGACTGGGCAGGTCGGAGGAAGGCTGCAAGGCGCCGGCACCTGGACAGGCCTATCCGATGGTCGGGCTGGTTCCCGGCATTGCACGCCGGGGGTCACGCCGAATCGTGAGCTACGTCAGCGGAGGATTTGAGGCGGATTGTCCCATAGGGCGGAAGGGGGAGATCTTCAGAGGTCACGAGTTTCATCACTCCGAGATGGTGATGGACCCTGGAGCCCGTGTGGAGTACGCAATGCTGCTGGATCGGGGATATGGGATATGCAATGGCCGCGACGGAATATTGAACGGAAGCCTGATCGCCAACTACGTCCACCTTCATTCCGCTTCATACAGGGGCTTTCCAGCGAGGTTCATGGAATCGTGCCTTGACGCAAAGATCTAAATAAAAAACCGGACATAATGTTAGACGGTGATCCTATGGTTAAGATGCCCCCAGAGGTTAAAGAGACCCTTGAAAAGCAAAAGCCTGTGCCTATGGCAACTGCCAGCAAGTCCGCGACGCCCAATGTGGTCTTCATAGGCCTTTGCAAGATCTTGGATGACGAGACCATAATGATAGCTGACAACTTCTTCTACAAGACCGCCTCCAACCTTGCCGAAAATCCCAAGGTATCCCTCCTCTGCTACAGCTCCGAGAGCAAGAAATCCTTCCAGATCAAAGGATCGGTGACCGTGCACAAAGAGGGCCCGCAGCACCAGCAGATGGCAGACTGGGTGCACTCGATAAATCCGAAGCTGCCGGCCAAGGCGGCTGTCATCGTAAAGGTGGAGGAGATCTACAACGCCATGTGGGGACCGTCTGCCGGAAAGAAGGTGGTCTGAGAAGAGGGTAATTTCAAATAGAGATTCGGATATCATAAACGAGGTTCGAAATCCCATCGGATCGGTGGCAGATGGTCATGATATGGGCCTTCTGCCAGACCTATTTTCTGCAGAAAATTGGCGTCTCGTCAGAGGCTTTCCGTTTTTGATAACGACCAAGCATGCTTCGGGCCAAATCTCGCCACCGTGCCGAGTAGAGCATATTCTCATTGACTATGGCTATCTCTGAATTGACCATCGAAGCAGGGACTTATCCGGCAGATCGGTGGCAGACGGGGTTGGCCTTTTCCGCTGTTTGCTCCAATTTCGTCTGGGGCCAAACCTCCTTGGTTCGGTCTGCTTCGTTTCATCGCCCCAGCTTCATCGGAACTGCCGCCCCCTGGCTGACCTGATTTGCGTTTCCCGACGCCGCCCGGCCCACAACAACGCTGCCGCTCTCTCCCGCGCTGCCGATCCTCTGCAGCTCCTGGTCAATTCGGGATGCGATCGTGTATGTTGACTGCAGGCGGTCATCGAATCCGTCGGGTCCTGCATGGTTCTGGTCTCTCACAAGCACCGATATGCTGTAGGACCCTGGCAGGAGGTCGGAGGTATCCCAGGACCATGAGGGCGAAGACGTCCACGTTGTGGTATCCTTTCCGTCCTGCTGGAACATGTAAATGAGAGGATCGCCATCGGGATCTTTTGCAGAAGCGCTCCAGTTGATCCGGCTGCCTGGCTGGCCAGGCGAGGGCGGGTCTGCTGATAAGGCGACAAGGGCTGGAGGGCTGTTGCCGGCGGATAGTGCGTAGTCTGCGCCGAGGATGTCGTCATTGCCATCTGGTCCAGAGTGTCTGCCATCCCTGACCCTGACCTCCACCACGTGCTGTCCTGGCGATGCAGAAGAAGTATCCCAGGTCCAGCTGGGCGATTCGTTCCAGCCTGTGGCCGCTCTTTCGTCCAGGAAGAACCGGTACACAATCTTGTCTCCGTCCGGATCAGTTGCGGCGGCAGTCCAGATAACCTCTGTTCCTTTCTTTTGAGGGCCGGCAGGTCTTGGTGTCAGGCTGTCAAGCTTCGGCGGCTGGTTTGCGACCAGGCTTATGGTCGCAGAGAATTGACCATCGTATCCATCCACAGGGGCATTGAATCCATCCCTGACCCATACCGTCACCTGATATTCCCCTGGGTCCTTGCCGCTGGTGTTCCAGGACCAGGTTGGCGAGCTTGACCAGCCTGTGGCAGGCATGCCCTCAAGGTAGAAGCGGTATGATATCGGGTCCATGTCAGGATCGATGGCCTGGGCGGTCCAGATTACCTCGGTTCCAGCAGAGACGGGGCCGCCCGGACTAGGAGAAAGGCCGCTGGCCATCGGTGGTCGATCATCTGCCATTGCAGTGGCCGGTTCCTCAAGGCCGGTCACGCTGCTGCGTATCTGCGATTGGTTGGGCTGTGCAGGCGGCTTATTTCTGGCCTGCAGGGTGTAGCGGGCCTGCTGGGAGGACGTGAGCTGGTCTGACGAGTTGGTCCTCTCGTCCCTGACGAGCACAGTCAGGTTGTGGACGCCGGTGGGGTAGCCGGTCGTATTCCAGATCCATGTGGGAGACGGCGACCAATCCTGGATCACCAGTCCGTTGATCAGGAAGCGGAAGCTCATCCTGTCCTCATCCGGATCTGAGGCCTGGGCAGTCCAGGTAACTGTTGTCCCCGGCGTCTGCGGGCTGGGCAGATCCGGTCGTACTGAGGTCACCCGTGGCTGACGGTTGGGAAGAGTCAGCTGGTATTCATACGTTGCTGCATCATCCCAGCCACCAGGTGCAGCGTGCCGACCGTCCCTTACCAGAACGGTTACATTATGATGGCCTTTGAGAATCCCTCTGGTCTGCCAGGTCCAGATGTTTTCGGTGGACCAGGCAGTTTGGGTCTTGTTGTCGACCAGGAACCGGTAGTAAAGGGTGTCCCCATCAGCATCGAATCCCTGGGCGGTCCAGGTAACCTGAACGCCTGTCAGCGAGGGAGAGTCGGGGCTTGGGACCAAAGCGGTAACTATTGGGGTTCGGTTTGTCTGCCCTTCTGTTGATGCGGTCTCATCTAAGATGACAGATGGCTGATCAGCCGAATCCTCTTGATCGGACGGCGTCCACGCTTGGGGCGCTGAGGGCGTGGCTTTTGGTTGCGAGACTGCCATGTCCGTGGCTGTTGCATTTGTGACAGTCGTCGTAACGGTCGCATCCATGACGGTCGTATTGTTAAATGACACGTCGGTCGAAATCTGGCTTTGATTAAGGTCTGCAGAGTCGTTTTTACCGGTTGAGTTCGAATCCGTCTCGTCAGCTGCCTGCGGCTGTGCCCCTTCGAGCGATGGCAAAGCGGCATCTTCTTCGGTGGATGCTGATGAGGAGCCTGCGCTCGATGAGCTGGACCCGCCTCCGCCTGATGATGAGGATGATCTGGTGCCTGAGGACCGGCCAGACGAACGTTTGGTTGACTTGTCGGCTTGAGCAGTTACGGATGCCGTTGCCGACTGGTTTGATGCATTTGCCGAAGCGGTCATGTTGATCCGGGCGGCCGTCTCATTGGGCCAGCTTGGCGAAGGTTTTATAACAGTGATTCTGACCTGCTGCTGGCGGTATGGCGTGGATTCCCCTTGCCGGTAAAGCACCACATGCAGCTCCTGCTCTCCGGGATCTGATAGGATTAAGGGTATCGGCTCCTCCCAGCTCCTGTTATCATCGAGACCTACCTCTTGTTCTGCCAGGATGTCATCGCCCAGGCGAACCTGCAGGTTGTAGCTCATCGGTCCGCCTTCCTGGTTGACCAGCCCAAAGACCGGAGAAAACGCTCTTCCGGCCTCGACCTGTCCGGATAAGCCGGTTATGTAAAGGTCGGTGTAGCCCTCACGATCCCCTGACAGGCGATAGTAAGCCAGCACAGATGCCGACAGTATCAGAAGCAATGCCAGGGCTATCCTGACTCTCTGAGAGAGGCCGGTCCAACCTCCTGCACCCTTCGGCTTGCCTGGTACAGGTCTGACGCGGGAGAGACCGCGGGGACGGCTGGCTATTCCGCCAATCTCAAGCTTTCCTGGGTTGGGCAGGGAAGGCAGCTGCAGGAAGAACCTTCTTCTGCGTGGGACCGCTCGACGGCGACCGTAGGCAACCACCAGCAGTATCGCCACTGCCGCCAGGATTGCCGAGGCAGCCCACCATGGCCAGGATATCGGAAAGAAGCGGCTTAGTGCTGCCATCACCACTCCTGCTGACAGGGATCCGCCGAGCCGGAATGGGGCCTCGGGGATGTCCTCAGGCAGGAGCGCCGATATAAGCGAGTAGGCGATGGCGCAACCAAACATGAGGAAGCCGACTGGCTGGTAGGCAGATCCCTCTCTGGCCATTAAGGCGATTGCCATCGAAGCCAGAAGTCCGGACAGCACCAGATCTCCAGGAACAGGCTCAGTCCGTCTCAATCCGAACAGTCCTCCCGCAATATTCCAATCCCCTGTGAATCAAACTATTACTTCAAACAGGAAATACTAATACAACTCGCCCCAGAGGGCCAAGCCTCAGCGATCACGGGCTTGGCCATCATCAGGTCTCGCAGAGCTTCCTTTACGGTCTCCCCATGCAATTCCATGATGATAAGGATTATGGCGGAGTCCTTAAAAATGTTTTTATCATATCTAGTGGATAATTCGTTTATCGAAAAAAATCCATACCCTCAGAGCCCGCGAGAAATCCGATTGCGCGACCGGTAAGCTGAGCCATCGTGGGGCCTAAAGACCTCGTTTATAGCGTCGGAGCGCATGGATTTGAGAAGCCTCCGTTCTTCAGGCGGGATACGAATCGTACGTCACCATTATGCAATAAACCAATTTATACTATAGTAGCATAAGACATAATATAGTCGCATAAGATATAATATAGTCGCATAAGATATAATATAGTCGCATAAGACATAATATAGTCGCATAAGACATAATATAGTCGCATAAGACATAATATAGTCGCATAAGACATAATATAGTCGCATAAGACATAATATAGTCGCATAAGACATAATATAGTCGCATAAGACATAATGTAGTAGCATAAGACATAATATAGTAGCATAAGACATAATGCTTAAGGCTTGTAAGTTTAGGCTCTATCCCAAGAAGTCTCAGATAACCACGATGGAACGAACGCTGGCCTCAATGCGGGCTATCCTTGGATCGAGATTAAAACGCGTCAATAAACATGATCAGATTGGATTACCATCTGTCGGTGCAGGAAGCCAAAAAGCCCTGCCCTTTTGGGCTGGGAGCAGTCACGAAGTCTTGTGCCTTGATTTCTTCACCTTGATCCTTACGAGGCTGCGGTGCCTCTTTCGCATTCCTGGGGCAATGATGACATCTGAACAGGAGCCGCTAGTCTTTAAGAGCTGCGAAGCAGCAAACAAACCATCCATCTGGGGAGATGCCAAGCGTAGTCTTTTTGAGATAGATCCTCCAAACGCTTACCGGAGGATATAAGTGCTCTCTGAGAATGACCATCTGATATCTGGTATCTTATCCCTTTTCATGCTCCTGGCCATGACCCAATGCCTGGCAGTGGCATCGGGTGCTGTGGAGGGGACGGAATACATACCGTCAGCCAATTATAGCCTGACCGGGGATGTGAACAATACCTATTCTGTAGCTGATAATTCGTACAGGCTTTACCAGGAGGCAGCCAGTGCGTATCAGAACCGGTCCCTCACCCTCTCTATGGAACTTGTCGGCCGGTTTTTGCAGGACCATCCGGAAAACGGCACCGCCTGGAACTTGAAGGGATCCATCCAGTATTCCCAGCGCTTATACTCGGAGGCACTGGACAGCTATAACCGGTCCACCGAGTTGAATCCAGCCGACCGGATGGCCTGGCTCAACCGGGGGTTAGTCCTGACCGAGATGGGCTGGTATGAGATGGCCGGCGAATCGGTTGAGCAGTCCCTATTGCTGGACCCTAACAACTCTCGCGCCTGGAACCAGATGGGCATAATCTCAAGCGACCTTGGGCACTTAGATGATGCCTATTCTGCCTACAGCAGGGCGGTCCAGCTGGATCCCCAGTACGCCGAGTCATGGAATAACCAGGGGCTCATCCTTCAGTTCCAGGACCGCAATGACGAGGCCGTTCAGAGGTTCGAGCGGGCGGTGAGCATCCGGCCGGACTTCGCCCTGGCCTGGAACAACAAGGGCCTTTCCCTCATGATCATGGGGCGTTTTCAGGAAGCTCTGACCTGCTATGACAGGGCCACGAGCATAATGCCCGGTTTTGCAGGGTCCTGGAATAACCGGGGAGTTGCCCTGGAGAACCTCGGAAGATACGAGGAGGCCCTGACCAGCTACCAGAACGCTACCACAATCAATCCAAACGATCCATCTGCCTGGAATAATCAGGCCAGGCTGCTGCAAAGGCAAGGTCAGTATGAGGCGGCAAAGCAGGCAGCTGCACAAGCCCAGTCTCTGGGAGGCAATTGAGGCTGTCCAAAAAGCCTCACTTATACAATTTTTTTGGGCGATATCGAATATCACACCTCTGGATGACCTCTCTCTTGTCGCTCATTTGTCATTCGACTCACCGATAACTTCCGATTGGGCAGTCTTCATGATCATATGGCCAGAATTATCTGAAAAATTCTCACTTGAAAGATATATGTGAGTATCTTGGAATTGGACGGCATCTTAGAAGAGCCCCTAGTTCGCAAAGCAATAAATCCCTTGCCGAATCGATATCATCCAATTGGATGCTTGACCAGGCTAAAAGATCGACCGGATGATCAGCGAAAGGGTCTTCTCTGCAGATATCCGAATTCTTGCTGGCGGGCAGCGCCCTTAAACTCACACCGGTAGATGCTCCAAACAGCCAGCTAAAAGATTCCGATGCAGAATCTACTTTACCTTGGGAAAGCAATTGCCATCTGAGGCATCAGCCGTTCTTCATCACTCAAGGTCTGATGCGACATACCAAAAATAGCTTGATTGGGGTGCTCGCGAGTGGGCACCCCAGGAAATCTTTCTTAGCCGAACAGGGCTCCCAGACCCTCGATTCCGCTCTCTTCTGCCTCTTCCTTCTTCTCCTCCGGCTCTTCAGCTGCGGCTGCAGCTCCTGCGGAAGCGGCGGCGGCCGGGGCGGCTGCGGCTACAGCTACCGGGACGGCTGTCGCTGAAGACAGAACCTTTTCGATGTCCACGCCCTCAAGGGCGGCAACAAGGGCCTTGATCCTGACCTCATCCGGGGTGATCCCCGCTGCTTTGAGAACCTTCGAGATGCTATCGTCGCTCACGGCGTTGCCAGAGCTGTGAATCAATAATGCTGCGTATACGTACTCCATCTTACTCACCTATCGATTATCCTTATCCGAACAGAGAACCCAGCCCGGCGGCTGTGTCCTCCTCTTTATTCTCCTTGCTCTCCTCTTCCTCTGCCTTCTCAGTGCCAGCTGTCTGGACCGACTCCTTGGCAGGCGCAGCTTTCTTCCCGCCGCCCATCAGAGCGGCGATCGCAGCTGCATTGGCACTTGCCTTGCCCAGCACGATCTCCATGCTTCCGGGAACTGGAATACCGGCCTCTGCAACCAGGCTCCTGGCCCGAATAGAAGCACGCTGAAGCACTGGAACCACGGTCTCTGGCGTTATGTAGGCGATCTCAACTGCGAAGGCCAATGCTTTGGCTGCTCCGGAGGTCATCTGGCCTAATATGGCATCCACATCGACTGCCAGGTCCTTGCCCGGGAAGACGATCCGCCCATCGTAGGCTGCTTTTAGCTCCAGACCGATGTTTCTGGGGAATATCTCCATCAGCTGGAGCACCTCGGCCAGTTTGGGTGAGACTACCTCGCCCTCTTTGACCAGAACAGTCCTCTGGCTGATTACCACCTTGCCCGCCTTTATGGAGGCGGGAACCCCGGCGCTCTGCAGCTTGCCAACCATGGGTCCTGGGGAAAAGGATGTATCTCCGGCTTCCACCACGATATCCATGGGTGCTTTGGCCCCGGCCTTGATAGGCATCGGGCGTTTGCCCGCATCGAGCAACTTCTTCAGAGCAAACGGGTTGACGTCGGTGAATATCAGAGCACATTGATCGTCGATATAATCAGCCAGGGGCTCGATATCTCCTCCAGTCGTCCTGATGGCCCGGCGGGCGATGTTGTTTCGGACCATGCGCACCTGGCTGGTGCCCCTCAGCTCGCTCCTGATCCTCTGAAGATCGCTGGCCGGCAGTTCGCGGACTCCAACTACGCCCACTACCCGGCTGCCGCCGATCTTCTCGACCAGCTCGCTTACCTCCCTGACTTTCCATTCCGGAATGCGGGCGGCATGACTAACCTCTGCCGACATCTAGATCACCCTTACAGCCGGACCCATGGTGGTCTTTACATAGACTGACTTGAGGTTCTGCCGTCCATCCTTAAGTGACTGCTCCAGCTTGACTATGACCGACTCCACGTTATCTGCCAGCTGCTTCGGATCCATATCCCTGCTGCCTACCGGCACATGGAAGGTCGCCCGGTCCCTGGACCGCACTCTTATGATGTTCCGCAACCTTGTCACCATTGGGGTGACGTCTGAGGTGGGTGGCAACGGTGCAGGCATCTTTCCTCTCTTTCCCAGGATGGGACCCAGACTGCGACCAATTGTAGGCATGAACTGGGTCTCGGCGATAAAGTACTCGTACTCATCAGCCAGCTTCCGGGCCGATCTCTTGTTCTCTCCCAATGACTTGATGTCCTCGGCAGAGAGAACAAGGTCCGCGCCAGCGCTCTTGGCACGAAGGGCGGTCTCACCAGCTGCGAAGACTGCCACGCGGGCCGCACGCCCACGGCCGTGTGGAAGTATGATCTCCGCATCAATCCTGTTCGCGGGCTGAGAAAGATCGATATTCTGCAGGTTAATTGCCAGATCGACGCTCTCCTTGAAACCCCGGGCAGGGGCCTCAGAGATGGCCTTTCTGACTGCTTCCTCTATCTCTTTCATCTGTATCTCCCGTAGTTTTACGACGCGAACAGACGCGTCTCCTACGGCTCCTTTTGGTTAAGATAAGTCAACAGAAAATTTTGCGTTCTATATTTAAGTCTTCGCTTCCTCAAAGAGCCCATCGTAATTGCCGGCCAGCAGGGCCTTTTGGGCGTCCTGAGAGGACATTCCGTCCACATTGATCCCCAGGCTGCCACAGGTACCGACTATTTCGCTGGCAGCGCTCTTGAGGTTTTTGGAGAGGAGGTTGTTCCTCTTGATGCCAGCTATCTTGACCACCTGTTGCATGCTGATCTCGCCAACCGCGACCTTCTTGTCCCCGGCACCCTTATCGATACCGGCCTCTTTGAGGACCAGGGCCGAGGTCGGTGGTGTTCCTACCTCTATCTCAAACTCTGTCCTGCTCTTGACCTTGATCTTGACTGGGACCTGCATCCCGTTCATATCCTTGGTCAGCTCGTTTATTTTGGCAATTACGGCCGCCACATTAACTCCCAGCGGACCCAATGCCGGTCCCAGGGGCGGTCCCGCAGTGGCCTTGCCGCCAGCTACCAGGGATTCCACGACGTTTGCCAACCTACTTCACCTCTGAACATCATCCTTGCTCAACACCCGCACATGATCTCCCCGTACTGTGATGGGGATGGGGACCATGGCCTCGAAGAGCTCGACCGTTATCTCCTCTTTGGTCACATCGACCCTCTTTACCCGGGCCATCTCGCCTTTGAAGGGTCCGGAGATCAGCTCTACAACCGCTCCCTCAGTTATGCCCACAACGGCGGGCTTCGGGGTCAGAAAATGCTCCACCTCTTCGAAGGTAGAAGATCCCCTGATCACGGAACGGGCATGGGGGACCCCCTGAATGGCCTGCTCGACTATCTCAGGGGCTGGTGCTTCGACCAGTACATAGCCTTTCAGCACGTCAGGGACCAGAAGAGCCCGGATATCGTGCTTCTCCTTCCGGGCAATCTGAGCGATGAGATTGGCCACCGCTCGCTCCTGGTTTGCAGTAGTCTTGACTACGAACATGCTGGTCTCAGACATCCTCAAAGCAGACGTTGGATCGCATATAAAAAGGTTTGTAATACAATGGAAATCTCTTTATAGTATAAACAGGGGAGTTCCATGGTGGGTGAGTACTTGAGTGGTAAGACTGATCATTTGAGAGAGCTTGTCTTGAAGATCGCCCCAACCACCAAGGTGGTCGAGAAGCAGGCCACCAAACATGGACATCTTAGGGGGAGTTCGGAGATCGAACGCGCCCTGTTGGATGTAGTAAATCAGATGATAAAGGTATATAAAATCCAAACCAAGCTCTCCTCGGAGCAGCTGGCTGCGGTGGTCAGGCTCTTTTATAAAGGTCTAAGCGATACCGAGATTGCGGAACGACTTGGAGATCGAGCCCTCAACAAGACCGTCAGTCGAGCGCGGATAAAGCTCCATCTATTTCGCGAATCTGACCTCAAGCCGCCCTTCAACAAGGTCGATTTCCTTGCTCTGGCAGAAGCCGGAAAGTCAGTAAAGGAGATGAGCGAAGCGTTAAGCGTAGCTCCATCCACTATCAGCGAATACAAGAACATATTCGAGAGCCAGAAGGCTTCGGAGCGGGACGGATACATAAAGAGATTTCTGGAGATCCTATCAGATCAGGACGTCTCGGAGAGGATGGTATCCCATATCTCCAAGGATGGGCTTCAGGATACCATGGATACGGACTATGAGGTGGCCGAAGCCTGAGGGCTGAGGCTTGCAGTATCATAACGATAGGTACTGCCCTTGCGATCGGATCCGGATTGGAGAGCGAAAGCTCAAGACCAGTCGATGGTATGTCCGTGTCCATTCGCCCTTATCGGAGTTCGGATACTCCCAGAAGTGCGTAAGTGCTTCGAGGGCGCAGAGGGTTTATGAATACCCCGGCATTCTGGTCTTGTCGGGAATGACTGAGCACTTGCATGCTTTTTATCCTTCATTTCCGAGTTGAAAAAACTACGCTCGGGCGAAGATCAGTGCCCAAGCCGCAAATTCCTTCGATCCGCTGGAAACGCCACGAAGGGCATCAACTCTTCGGGCCTTGATATTCCTCGACACCAATTGGGGGAGGATGCCATCCATAACTGCTCTAATATTGCTAATTCAGAGAAAATATCCTCCCGGTAGCATTAATTTGTCCAATTGTTCTCTAATTGTGCTATGGCTTTGAGGATTGTGTCATAAAACTTAAATAATCTAGATGGGCGGGATTATAAAGGAATATTATAACCAAAAAAGGTGAATATTTGATGTTCAACGGAAATCAGGATAAAGGGGATTTGGTCATCACGCGTATTTTCGATGCACCCAGAGAGTTTGTGTGGAGGGCGTGGACCGAGCCCGAGCGCTCGATGCTCTGGTGGGGGCCCAAAGGTTTTACCACACCGGTTTTCAGAATCGACCTTCGTGAAGGCGGAGAGTATCTAAATTGCATGCGATCACCCGACGGCAAAGACTTCTGGAGCAAAGGCGTCTATCGTGAAGTCGTCGTTCCCAAGCGACTTGTCATGACCGATTCTTTCGCAGATGAAAAAGGCAATACAGTTCATGCTTCACACTATGGGATGAGCAAAGCCTTTCCGCTTGAGATGCAGATAATAGTGAAGTTCGACGAACTTAACGGCGGCACCAAGCTAACCTTAAGGCATATAGGCATTCCATCAGGCACGGATAGCGAGGGAGCCAGACAGGGGTGGAATGAGTCTTTCGACAAGCTTGAAGAATACCTTCAAATTGAGGAGCCGATTGCCTCAGTCAAAGAGGTTCCAACGTTTGAGTTTCCATCAGATCGGGAGGTTGTCATAACTCGTATATTTGATGCACCGCGTGAGATGGTGTTTAAGGCGAGCACAGACCCCGATCTCATACCGAATTGGTGGGGACCAAGGGATTTAATCACCACAGTTGAAAAGATGGATTTCAGACCAGGCGGAGCTTGGCGATTCGTCCAGCGCGACAAAGATGGACATATTCACGCATTTAACGGGATCTATAGAGAGATAGTGCCACCTGAACGCGAAGTTCATACCTTTGAATTTGAAGGCATGCCTGGGCATATGATAATCGAAGAGTCAACATTCGAAGAGTTCGTAGGTGGGACCAAACTGGTTATCAGAGAGCTATTCCAAACAGCCGAGGATCGTGATGGGATGTTCAACTCGGGGATGAAGCAGGGGGCAACTGAGAGCATGAATCGACTGGAAGAACTCCTGAAGATGAAGAGGCCATCACAGGAGCGATAGAGAAACCGCAGTTTTGCATCGCCCAGTCCAGCCAATCTAAGAAACTATTAAATATGCAACCACTGAAGTGTATAATAATCAAAAATGATCTCGATATAGGGGATGGGAAAATGTCCGGCATAGTCCATTTTGAGATACCAGCCGATGATATGCAAAGGGCAAAAAGATTCTATTCCGATCTCTTCGGATGGAGGATCGAGGGTATACAGGGCATGGATTATATGATGATCGATGTCTTTGGCGCTCCAGGTGGGGGCATGATGAAGAGAATGCACCCGGATCAACAAATCATTGACTACATCGGAGTGCCTTCAGTTGACGAATACGCATTAAAGGTCGAAAAGCTAGGCGGAAAGATCATAGTTCCAAAGAAGGCCGTTCCAGGGATGGGGTATTTCGTAATCTGCTCAGATACGGAGAACAATGCCTTTGGCATATGGGAGATGGATCCAAAAGCAAAGCAATGATGAATGGAAGACTATCATGTAAGATCTCATGGGTGTGCCGTATTGTGATCGCCTAATCCAGCAATCTGGAAGAATCCCTAATCTGTGCCAAACCGTGCATTAATGATATAAATTTCCGTTTAGCTCCAGTTGTATGCGGATGGTCTGTGATGGCAATCCCAACTAGATACAGCGCAGTAAAACTGCGGGCCGAACTCGATGTTGATGCTGCAAAATGGAGCCGTGTCCCTGAAGAGCCTATCATAGCATCGGCCACAGGTGCCATAGAGGCCAGAGGCATCAAAGTCCTGCGACAGAAGGATGGAGTTCAGGCTTTGGCCAAGATCAAAGAGCTCATTCCCCCAGGGGCAGAGGTTATGAACGGCTCTTCGACAACGCTAATCGAAATAGGTTATCAGCAACTGCTGGAGAGCGGCAAGCATGAATGGAAGGATCTTCACAAGGCGATAACCTCTGAAAACAATGCCTTTGCAAGAAATGAACTCAGAAGGAAATCCGTTGCATCGGAGTACTTTCTGTCAGGGGTCAATGCCATAGCAATGACTGGGGAACTGGTGTCGTGTGATAAGACTGGCAGCCGTGTGGGTGCCTGGCCTTTTGCTGCGAGAAGATTATTGCTCGTTTCAGGTGTGAATAAGATCGTTCCCACATTGCAAGACGCCCTAACGCGCGTAAGGGATTACGTTTATCCCCTGGAGAACCTTAGGTCAATGAAAGTTTACGGAGTTCCAAGCCAGATAGGAAAATGCGTAATCCTTGCGAATGAGTTGGATGCCAATAGGATCACTCTGCTCTTGATAGACGGCGACTATGGCTATTGACTTGACATTTCTACTCTGGTGAATCTTCCCTCCCTCGTCATGCATGAGCATTGCGATGCGATTTTCCTCCTATTGCAGCTGTTTGACTACAACAGTATTGGATATTTTGTTGAATAGACGTTGCCTGCTATCTCGGAAGAAGAACCAGCATGCTAGGCAGTCCAGCGGAAGCAGGAACGACTTTCCAAATGATTCCAATGCCGCATCTCTGAACCGAATATGCTCCCCAATTGGGCCTGTCACAGATATGTTGAGGATCATCTTCCCAAATGACTGACCTCTGTAACCCTCAAGTGCAGTCCAATAGATGAACAGCAGGGATGCCCAGCACAATGCTCCACTCAAGCTAAATGCGCGCAATTCCATTGCGATGAGGACTCTGTGCCAAATGATGCTCATGAGGAGGACATCGATCAGCCAGGCAAAGAAGCGATCCTCCCAACTGGACAATGCCACCTTACCCAACGAAAAAACCTCCGGCAAAGTGCATTACCATGACATTCACGACACGTTCATAGGTATTCATCAGCCGCTCCTAACTTCACGAAATCCCAAGGAACAGGGCGGTTGGTCATATCTGCGCCCTAGTACGCCTTCTTCTTCCTGCGGTATACGTATCCGCCTGCGCCTGCCACGACTATGAGGACCGCTGCCACCGGCAGAAGCATGGACTGCGAAGCGGCCTTGACCATTACAGGTATCTTCATGCTCTCGGATATGACCGTATCTCCCCGGACGTCTGTGTACTTTATCTCGCTGTTGATCCCATACTCCTTTGGTGTGGCATCAGAATCGACATCAACCCTGAAGATCACGTTCCTTGCCTCATCGTTGTTCAGCCGGCCGATGTAGGCCTGGTCGTCGGTGGAGGTAAACGGCTTGAATATGCTCAATCGCGCTATTCCATCCTGAATCGGGTCCTCTCCGATATTTTGGTAGGTCACCTCGATTTGGCCCTTCTTCTCTCCGACTGACAGCTGGCTCTTGACATCTGTTATCTGGAAATCAGCTCTTCTCTTGACGATCACCGGGATTGTGACGGTCTCGTTCTTCTTCTGATACCAGTAGGAGGCGCGGAATCCCACCAGGCTGTTGGTCTCCCGGTTGTAGCTGTTTGCATCGACCTCAACATTGTACTGGTAGTCGTATCTCAGATCGAGCCTGAGGTCATATATGCCTGCTGGGGCATGCTTGGCTATCTTTATTGAGAACTTGAGAGGGCTTGCCGTCTTCGCACCTGACCTCAGGGCCTCGACCACCTGATCGCCGGACTTCACCTCTATCTGGTCGCTATCTGAGATCAGGGTGGCCTTTATCCCTATGGCTGTGGTCTTGGCCTGCTCAAGCTTCTGCTCCTCGCCGGCCAGTGCCAGGTCCATGGCTCCATCCGGCGTCTTATCCTTCTTGAAACCCATAAATCTGCCGTAGTTGATCAGGTCCACGTAAAGTGTGACTGTGTCACCCCGGTCGAACTCGTTTGTCCCGGCAATGGCTGCGGTCAGGCTTGGCGAACCCTCCATGGTCCAGAAGTTATCGCCGCTGACCAGTGGTATGTAATTACCTTGGGCCTGGGAAAGTGCTGTAAGGGACAGAAGGCCAGCAATGACAAGTATTGGCTTAATATTCGCTCTTCTCAAGCAGATACCTCTCTATGCACGGTTGTTGATCAGCACGATTGCTTTCTTTAGTCGATGTCTGGCGCGTTGCAGCACCTCTCGCTGAATTTCCATTCGAATTGTCAATACAACGAATACAGTGAATGTGGTGACCAGGGCAAGGATGACCGACATCACCGTCACCACCCCGAAGTTGCTGATGATGTTGAAGGGCGATGCTATCAGGGCGGCAAAGCCGAATACCACTGCCATCCCAGACGCAACCAGGGCTGAGCCTATGCGGTTGGCAGTGATCTTCAGCGCCTCGTAGGGATCGCCAACGTTATCCAACTCCTCGTAAAAGCGCTCCATCATCAGTATGGCATACTCCGAGCCGACTCCAAGTATCAGGGCGCCCAGTGTGGCTGTGAGCGGCGTGTACTTCAATCCGCCGTAGTACATGACAAGGCCCATCCATCCTATCACAACAACCATGGGCAGCACCGGCAGAAGCGCTTTGATTAAATCTCTGTATATCAATAGGAGCAGTATGAATATCAAAACCAGGCCAAGTAGAGACATCTCCACCCTGCCTGATGTCAGTGCATCGATCACCGTTGTCATGACAACTATATTTCCAGTCGCCCTTACCGATACTCCGGGAGGCGGCGTCATCCAGGCCAGGTCTTCTTCATACGACTCGATAAGCCTGGCCACACCTTCAGTACCCAGATTGCGCTGAACATCGCCTACATTGACATCTATGATGGCCAGGTTGTGCCCGCTCAGGTACGCATTCTGGATATCCTCTGGGAGTGCGTCGATTGTCTCCCTTATCCTGGACACATCACCTGGTATCTGCCCGCCATTGGCAGCCTTGACATAGGTGGCTATGCTCGTGGCGCTTTCAGTCCGATCCTCTCTTGAGCTCAGGAGGTAATTGCCGAAATCATCCATCCATCGGATGTTTTTTGGAGCAGTTACATCGTCAGCCTGAATCAGGAACTTGAGCGAATCGGTTCCGCCGAAGAAGGCCTTCATGTGGTTTAAATCGATCAGGGGAGAGATGTCCTGGGGAATGTAGTTCTTGACATCCGTCTCTATTGGTACCAGCGTGTCAGCATAATTTCCGGCTAGCGCGAGAACCAGAGCAACTGCCAGCACGGCCTTCCACCTATCGACGCAGAAATTAGCCGTCCTCTCGATCTGAGATCCCACTTCTGATCCGTTGGCCAGGTACGTTTCAGAATTCTGTCTTCGTGGAGACCTGCCCTCCGAGACATAAAGAATCGTCACATTCACGAAAAGGGCAGAGAGATAGCACATCACCAGGCCGATTATACAGAGCTTTCCGAAATCGTTGATCATGGGGACGCTTGAGCTGAGAAGGGATACGAAGCCGGCCTCGGTTATAGCGAGGGCGATGATCACAGGTACGGCCACGTGGTTGACGGTATTGATGGTTGCCTCCACCAGGGGCTTGCCTTTGCCAAGCTCTTCGTCAATCCGATTGTGAAACTGAATGGCGTAGTCTATGCCGATTCCTATCAGTATTGGAAAAGCTGCAAATGTGACCATGCTCATGGGTATGTGAAAAAATCCCATGGCCCCAAAAGTCCAGATTATTCCCAGGAAGACGACGGGTATTGGGAGCAGCGGCCATCTGACATGCCTGAACACCAGAAGAAGCGCGACGATCATCAGCACGCCGGCCAGGGCAAGGATAGATCCGTTGCTTTCGCCCATTATCCTTTGAATCTCTGCCTGAAATGCTGGATCTCCTGTAACTGTTACGCCGTAGCCTGCCGGAAATTCTGCAAAATCCACAGCGCGATTTATTTCTGCAAGGATCTCGCTTCGCTGTGAATCATCCAGGGAGGTTGGCATGCCCACGATCATCCTCGAATGCCCACGATCGGGCATTAGCCGCTGCACCACAGGGCCGGCGCCTTCCAGGATTCTGTCTATCGGCTCCTTTGAGGGTATACGGCGTATTCCATTGCTCTGATACTCCGCGTCGGCGACGATGTCGGCCAGGCTTTGGACGCTGACCACGTTTTGGACCTGCTTCATATGATCGGATAATCGCAGGCTGGCTGACAGGACTTCTGCCGTTGCCACATCGTCGCCCTCTATCAGGACCACGTTGCCGTCCACGCCGAAGTTCTCCTGGTAGAGGTGGTCGTATATCTGATAAAGATCCGAATCGTCTGAAACGAAGGAGTCCGTAGTCATGCCCTGGCTCTCGATCTGCTGGGCATATTGAAACGATCCAAACGTCATGAGAACTGCCGCGGCTATGATTATCGAAGGATTTCTGGTGATCCACACTCCCAATCGTTCCAAGCCAATCATACAAATAAAACCTTCTGTTCTGATTTAGCCGAACGAACTGTATAAGAACAAATTACTTAAACTTTGTGATCGAATTATATTGCAGCGAAGGATGAAGAAATGCGGGGCACCAAAGGTCCGATCAACATGCAAGGGTGATTATTCGAGCTGAAGAGCAAATTACTTAAACATTATATCCGAGTTTAATATTGTGAAGGACGAAGAAATGCTGGATCTGAAGAGGCCCATCATCGAAGCTTGCATAAAAGCCGCCCAAAAAAATGGGTGGAGCGATGCCATGGGAATTCTTTGGGGCACCCTATTCCTCGAGAGCGATCCCTTGTCGCTTGATACTCTGGCAGAGAAGACTGGCTACAGCAAGACGACGGTACGCTCCAATATGAACTACCTTGAGAACCTGGGGATAGCTCGCCGCGTGGTGGGTCCGTTGGGCAAGCAGCATCGATATAAGCAGCATCGCTACGCTCTGGTGACCGATCCGGAGATCGTGAGGCCAGTCGTCCTCTCTACCGCCAAAGAGGAGGTGCATTTGATATTGCAGGCCCTTCTTCAGATCGAGAAGAACCTGGAGGAAAAAAGCGTGAAAGAGCCGGAATTAGATGCATCCCTGGAAAAGGCAATAAGGATCTATGAGGACACCAGCAGGATCCTGAACCTGATTAGCCAGTTTACAGCGAAAGAACTCATCAATATACTGGAGAGCAGGGTTGAGAGGGTATCCGCAGAATAACGCAATATATGAGATATAGAATATCCATCGATCTGGAGCGAATTCGCCGGCTTCAAGACGCTTAGAAATTGCTGCCAAATGAATTCCCCAGGGGATCCATCGAAGGCGCCTTCATTTAGATCAATGGTTAATTATAAAAAAATTAAAGAAAATTATGGTCTTCTGCAAATCAACGTCAAGGGCATCAAAAAGCGCCCTTGACGCTGAGCAACAGAGCCTGCGAGAGGGGATGATACCAGAGGTTTTGTCCAATGACAATGCACCTGGGGATCACCGCGTATACTTGAACTCCCACCATCCTGACTTGGTGCCCTCCGCTCCGGAGGAGCTGACTGCCCACACCCTCCACCGCCCGGGCTGGGCGCCTACGAAGTCAAAGGTGTAGCTGGTATCCGTGATATCGGGGACAACGCTCCAGGTATCTCCAACATCAGTGCACCAGGCTCCGGACTGGCAGCAGTGGTAGCAGTCGATCTCAACGGTATAGGAGGCCGCCCCTTCCACAGGCTTCCATCGCAGGGTCGTTGTCCGCGGATACTTATCATAGACCGATCCCGAGACCGGAGACACCTGAACCGGCGCTGGCAGCGTCATTGCGGCCACTGTGCCGATAATGTTGCCAATCTTCTTTGGATCTATGGTTCCGATCACCCCAGTGCTGGGAGGCTTGAGAGTAGCTCTGCTCTTGGTGAAGATGTATTCAGCCATATAATCGCTTCTTCCGCTGCCGTCAGTGAAGTGCTGGAAGTTCAGGACCTTGAGCCGGTTGTTGCCTGCGGGCTGGATCACAAGGGTGGTCTCGGCAAATCCTGGATTGAATATCGCCAGCAGGGCCTCAGCTTCGCTGGCCGGATCGGATTCGACGCTCGGTGCATAGGAGATGGCCTCAGCCTCTCCCCAATCGCAGTCTTCGGGGTGACACTTTCCCCAGGCCTGCACCGAGATGTACGACTCGCTTGTGGAGATCTCAAGCCTGGTTATCCCGCTGGTATTGGGATCTGTGTTTTTCCAGCCGCCGGAGAACTGGCTTAAGCTGGCCGTGGCGCTAGAGCATAAAAGCAATGCCAGCAATGAAATTGCCGCAATAAGATGGGTTCTTCTCATGGATACCACCTCAGGAGAATTCAATAACAATATTAATGATTATAGGCACTATTTCAATTTATGGCCAGCCATGTTACCGTATAGACATACAATTGATTAATGGCAAAACAGCAAAGTTCCATGAACCGCCAGCCATGCTTTGCGAATATGTTTCATAGAAGCCATGAACAGACTCCAGCATCCCAGCATCGCGGAATCGCTTGCATGATCCTGCCGGTTTTAAGGCCATGTGACCTGACAAGGGACCATTGACCTGACAAGGGATCCATAATCCTGCCAAATCTGCCGAAGAATCGAAAACTAGGCACAGTCTCGGATTTATTATGAACACCCAGGGCGAACCTGACCAGCTAACCGGCTTGAGACCTGGCTCTCCTCGAAACGTCAATTCGAGATCCGAAGAGCAGCATTGCACTATCCTGCCCAAAGACGACAAAGCGGTAGGTCGGAGGCATATGCATCTGGCCTGATGATTGCAGCCCTCGTTTCTACTTGCAGCCTTTGAAGGAACGTCCTGCTACTTGAATATCTCCCCGGCCTCCCGGTACCACAGGACGAAATCGAGGTGATCCATCGGTATGCCCAGCTTGGCAGCGAAGGAGCGCATCTGCTCCTCGATCTCCAGATACCTCTTGCGGTTCAGGGTGCGGGGAACCTCGGGGATCACACCGTAACGCACCAGATTCTTCAAGATATGCCTGTCCAGTATGGCCAGATCGCCACCCCGTCCGATGTTGCGCAGAAAGTGGCTTGCCTCCTTATACCCCATTCCATTTACGTTCTCCACCAGCCACTCCCTAATCTCCCGCGGATCGCCCAAATCGAGCGCCTTTCTCAGCGCCGACCCCTCCTCCCGGTGGAATAGGGTTCTGGCCTGGCAAATCCTCCTGGCCTTGGTGTATTTGAAGCGCACGCCGACCAATAAGGGATGGATATCTTCAGGATGGCCGGACGGCAGCAGCCCCTTTTCAGATAACAACTCCACAGCCGCCCAGCAGCGGCGAGCGCGAGATTGGGGGGTCAGCAGACAGAAGGCCAGCTCCTCGAAGAGGCGCTGATCATCCGCTGCCCTGCCTATTTTGGAGAACTCGGACAGTCGCTGCTCAATCAGCCTTTGCAGACGCTCATGCTGACTGACCAGCCCCTCCAGGGATGCCTCATCATCCCTAGGCTGCTCATCCTCAAGACTTAGCCCGATGCACTCTCCCTGCCGAATCATGCCATCTCCTCTGCCACTGAAATTCATTAAGGCGGCTTATTGGCCTTGCGGTCAAATGCCCCCGAGCCCTGAGATTATCATCTTCCAAAGAACATCCGCAGGCTGATATAGACCATCACAGCCACGAAGAGAATGCGCAGCTGCTTTTCCGGCAGACGATGAGAGTAGGCGGTTCCTATCTGGGCCATCGGGACGCTGGTCAGGGCAAGAATGGCGGCGTGGGTCAAATTGACATAACCCAGTGACCCAGAGATCGTCTGAATTCCCCAGCCATTGATTACATAGGAGACCAGCCCTCCCATTGAGGTCAGGGTCACTGCCAGGCTGGAGGTTCCGACTGCCCGGCGTATCTGAAATCCCAGGAAGATCACCATCAACGGCACGAGCAGGACCCCGCCACCTATACCTGAGAGCCCACTGACGATACCTACCGGAAAGCCCCAGGCCAGCAGCTGAACAAGTGACGGCTCCTTATAGGCACCCTGCTGGCAGAAGGGCAGCAGGGCCATGCGGGCTGCGCCTACAAGCACGACGAACCCGAAGATCAGCCGCAGCGGCTCTGCCGGCAGGTGGGCAGCCATGTATCCGCCTATGAGAGCACCCGCAATCCCGGCACCGCCGAGGGCCATTCCTGTCCGAGAGTCCACAGCACCCCTTCGGCGGTGGGCGTAAGCTCCGCTGGCAGCAGTTGGCAGGGCCACGGCCAGGCCTGTTCCGAAAGCTGAGCGGATGGCCAAAGTGGAATCGAGGCCACGGTCAAGGAGAAGCCAGTACTGGACCGGAACCATGATGAAGCATCCGCCCACCCCCAGCATCCCGGAGGCAAGCCCAACAGCCAGTCCGGTTACAGCCAGTACAAGCTCCTCATTCATCATGCCTGCCGCCAGGTTGGATCGGACAGGTAGCCGATCTGTGCATCAGACGACCGGTACCTGGCCTCCTCCATCGAAGTGTCGAGCCTGTGCCCGGATGGCCGGATATCTCCCCACATGTTGTCGATCACCGATACGCTGCACCCTGGCAGGATCCAAAGCGCTGAGATCATGCCTGGCATACGCAATCGATCAGGCATTCCGCCCCGGGCTCGCTGGCGGAAAAGACCATAAGAGGGGCTGTCCACTCCCGACAATTCAGATACCGGTTCGGCGGCTGCACCCTCCAGGACCAGGCAGGACTGGCCTTGCCAAGCTCCGGGATTGTCCACGGAGCTTGACACCCCCTTGGCGAAGCTAATAAAGCCCGGATCAAGTCCGAAGAAGGCCGACCTCATTATAGTTGCCTCAGGCGATCCCTATATTGCGATGCTTTTCGAGTATCAGGTCTGCCAGTCGATCCAGTGACCGCCGATCCTCTGGTCGTGGATATCCCCTGATGACCACAGGGTCCAGCAGTTCGACCTTCAGGTTGGGTATCAAGGCAGCAAGATCCTGCACCATCTTCCCACCCCAGCCGTATGATCCTATCACCGAGGCAAAACGTGCCTTGGGTCGCAGTGCATTGGCCAGAAAAGCTGCATGAGCCACTGCAGGATGTGGACCGGTGAGAACTGTCGAACAGCCCAATACTATTGTGGCGGCGTCCACAAGGGCCATGGCCAGGCTGCCCAGGTCGGTGCGCGTCAGGTCGAACGGCTTGACTGAGATGCCCCTGTCTATCATGGCAGAGACCAGATGCTGCACCATTGCCTCGGTTGAGCCGTGCATGGAGACATACGGCAGAACCACCTCATTCTTGACCTGATCGGACGACCAGTCTCGGTAAGCGTCCAGTATCAGTCGCGGACGGTCGTATAGTGGGCCGTGGCTGGGAGCGATTATCTCCACCTCAAGACCGTCGATCCTGGCCAGATGCTTCTGAATGCTGGTCCTAAAAGGCATCATGATCTCGGCGTAGTACCGCTTGGCCGGCTGGTACGCATCCTGGCTGGCATACAGATCGCTGCTGGCCAGATGTGATCCAAGGAAGTCGCATGGAAATAGCACACGATCTTCCTTCAGATATGTGAAGATAGTATCTGGCCAGTGCACCCATGGAGCGCTGATGAACTGCAGCGTTTTTCCTCCAAGTGGAAGCACCTGGCCGTCTGCCACCGGACTTATGCGGTCAGCAGTTGCAAGTCCGAAGTCGATGAGAAGATCGCGGCAGCGTGGCGATCCCAGTACAACCGCTTCCGGATACCTTTCCAGCACCTCTGCAAGGCCACCTGAATGATCCTGCTCGGCGTGCTGGGATATCACGTAGTCCAGATGATTTACCTTCAACGACTCCAGGTTGGCTAGCAGAAGCCCGGTCATCTCAGGATCCACCGCATCTATCAGGGCTGTCTTCTCTCCGCGTATCAGGTAGGAGTTGTAGCTGGTTCCGTCAGGAAGTGGGATCAGGCCGTCGAACAGCCGGCGGTTCCAGTGGATGGCCCCTACCCAGTCCACTCCAGGCACTACATTTTGAGTCAGGCTGGATGGTTTGGCATTCATTTCCATTCCTCTGGATAATGATATATCAGATCAGCAAAAAACCTTCTTATGATCCGGGAAGAGACTCCCTCCTTGATTCAGGCTTCGATTTTCTGAAGCTGGGGGGGAAATAGCACGTTATTCATTTTGTTTTTGTACCTCGGCCATGCCTGGCAGGCTGAATGACGGATTTGAAGGATCGGAACGATGATCTAGAAGGCGGCGACTGCCCATTAATGCCCGGAGGATTCTTGCGGTTTTTGTCGCAATCGCCGACGAGAATTTTACGCAAGGCGCCGCCGCTGACTAGGAAGAAGCTTCAGCCGCGGCTTTTCCGGGCAGGAGGGGGCCCGGTCAGATGGCGAAAATCACAGGAATGCTGCGGCCGAAGCATGATCATGATTAATACCAATAAATTTATGGCAGATACATGAGTTATGTTATCGTGTGCAGATCTCGAAGAGCGTCTTGGCCTTAGTTGCTACAGTGCTGATCCTTTCCATGGGATGCGCCATCGCTGCTTCTGCCCAGGATATGAGGCAAGTCCAAGCAAGCGAGATTGTTGGCCTGATCAAGAATAACAAGCCTGTGGAGTACGATCATATCATTGTCGTTGGAGATCTTGATCTAAGTAAATTAAATATAACCTCTCCATTAAGTATAACTGATTCCAGGTTTGATGGCATTGTCAGCTTGAACGACACTACTCTTGGCGATGATCTCGTTCTTCTGAGATGCAATTTCCAAAGACATGCCTACTTCGTTAGATCCACATTCAGTGGGCTTGTCAAATTCGCCGGATGCACATTCGGCGGAATTGCCGACTTCTGGAAATCCACATTCAACGGAAATGCGGACTTCACCAGATCCACATTCAGCGGAGAGGTCATGCTCGGCGAATCCACATTCGGCAGGAATGCCGACTTCAGTGGATGCATATTCATCAATGGAGCCGGCTTCCCGGAAGCGCGGTTCCACGGAATCGCTGATTTTAGTGATGCAAGGTTCGATGATATTGCCTACTTCTATAATGCAAAATTCATGTTCAACAATGGATATGCCGAGTTTGCAGATGCCACTTTCAACAACAAAGCAACATTCTCTCGGGCCACGTTCGTTGGAGATGCGGACTTCTTAAGAGCTAATTTTATGGATCTCGCATTGTTCAACGATGTCAATTTTAAAAATGCTTCTTTCACACGTGCTGCCTTCCTCAAGGATGCGAGTTTTTCCATGACAAGGTTCGATGGATGGGCATTGTTTTTTAATTCTGAGTTCAACGGCGACGTCTCTTTTTATCAATCTCGTTTCTCTGGATTGACTTCCTTTAACAGATCCAAATTCGGGCAGTATGCTGATTTTACTAAGTGTTCATTCCAGAGCGATGCTGAGTTTGGTGACTGCAAATTTAAAGATACAGCTCTTTTTGAGGAGGCACATTTCCTTGGAACACTGAATCTCTATAGATCAGATTATGATAATTTATATATAAGATGGAATGATATTAAAAGGCTAGCGTTTAATGATACTGTCTACCTAAGGCTTACTGAGAACTTCAAGAAACTGGGTTTATATTCTGATGCCGATCAGTGTTATGTCTCCTACAGAAACCAGAACCGGCAAAATCTGCCTCTCTACTATCAACCCATTGACTTTCTGCTTTGGATCCTGTACGGCTACGGAACCATGCCCGAGCTGCCGATAATATGGTCGCTCCTGGTGATCCTCCTGTGCGGCGGCTTCTTCTATTTCACCGCAGACATCGAGACTCCCGACAAGAAGACCACACTTATGGAAGCCATGTACCTGAGCGCAGCGGCGTTTACATCCGGCGCCAGAACGCTGGGTGGCTTCGTCTCCACCCCCGAGGACGTGAAGGTTAAGGGAAGAGCCAGGTACGTGCTGGCTGTCGAGAAGCTGCTGGGCCTGCTCCTGGTGGGTCTGTTCCTGACCGCCCTGGCCAGGACTGTGATCAGGTAAACGGAATTTGGTTATGGCGTCGGGGCGCATGGGTAGATAAAACTCCGTTCTTCAAGCTGGATATGAATCGTACCCATCCATTATGCCACGAACCTATCTTATACCGTAGCTAGCTGCATAAGAGATATTGCGCTTAAGCCTTACAAGTTTAGGCTCTATCCCACGAAGTCTCAGATAAACACGATGGAGCGAACGCTGGCCTCAATGCGGGCTATCCTTGGATCGAGATTGGAACGCGGCAATAGAAATACTCCGATTGGGACTACAATCTGTCGGTGTAGTAAGCCGCAAAAGCCCTGTCCTTTTGGGCTGGGAGTAGTCACCCCGCATTGCTGTCTGTGTGATCATGCCCAGCATGATGATCCAATGGATTGTCCATGTTGGCGAAAGCCCGAACTACGACCTCGCTCAATGCCGGATGGATTACCTGGGAGTGGGCCAGCGGCGCGTAGCTCCCGTCTCCAGCGTTCATGACATAGACTATCTGCTGGACCAGCTCAGGTGCGCAATGACCCACAACATGAAATCCCAGGATCCTTCCGGTCCGCGCGTCCACAACAGCCATGGCGAGGCCTTCCTCATCCATGGCATAGCCCTTGGCGACGTCTTTGTAGGCAGCTTCGCCAACCAGGATATCGTATCCTGCTGCAGCAGCCTGGTCCGGGGTCATCCCCACTCCAGAGACTGGCGGATGACAAAATACTGCATGAGGAACTGTTCGGAAGTCCATCCTGGTCCGTTCTATCCTCTGCGGCTGCCTGCCCTCTTTAGATGCTGCCTTCTCCTCCTCAGACTGCATATCCTCAAGCATCAGGTTGTGGCTCACCACAGATGCCTGGGCATTGGCGGAATGGCGGAACATCGCCTTGCCGATGGCGTCTCCCAGAGACCAGATGCCCGGGCTGGTGGTCTCTAGATACTCATTGACACGGATCCAGCCTGCCCGGTCAACCTCCACCCCCGTCCTCTCCAGATGAAGCAGATCGGCATTGGACCGACGTCCTGCCGCAACTAAGATCTGATCACCTGTGAAGCGGCTCACCTCTCCAGAGATACGGTCTTTGGCCAGGACCACTTTTCGGTCGCCCTCAACCTCAACCCTGACCGCCTCCTGACCAGTATGAACGTTCATGAGGCCGGCCACCCGCTGCCTGAACAGCTCCGATATCCGGGGGTCCTCGCCTGGCAGCAGACGTGGATTGCGGCCTACTATGGTAACCTCCGAGCCCATGGCGGAGAAGAAGTGGCCGAACTCGCAGGCGATATAGCCGCCGCCCAGGATGACTATGCTCTTCGGGATCTCCCTAATCCCAAATGCCGAGACGTTGTCCAGGTACCCGGCCTTCTCAAGCCCCGGTATTGGAGGAATGAGTGCCCTGGCACCGGTTGCTATTACGATCCGCGGTGATGTGATGGTCAGGGAACCCACCTGCAGCAGGTGGTCGCCCACGAATACTCCCATCTCCCTGAACCAGCGGGGAGCATCATCATCTCTGAAAGCCGCCTCCATATCCGCCCTCTCCCCATCCACCAGAGATCTCATGCGATTCATTATCAGGTCGAAGTCAATCCTCTCGACACTGGCCTCTATACCGATCCGGCTGGCGTCCTGCATCATTCGGATCACATCAGCCGGGTAGATCAGGATCTTGGAAGGAATGCAGCCGGTGTTGAGACAGGTCCCTCCAAGCAGGCCGCCCTCAACCAGCGCCACATTCCACCCTTCCGAATGGGCCCGGTAGGCCACATTCAGGCCAGCCCCGGAGCCGATGACAATTAGATCGAAGCTATCAGTCATGATCAACAACTCAGTTCTTCAGATGCGTCTGGGATGCGAGATCGAGAAAATGGCATGGTGTAGGGCCGGCCCTCTCCAGAAACGCCAGCCGAAGAGACGGAAAAGCCGGCATGCACCCGGGGCAGTTCCATCGGGATATCCGGAGATCTGCCACTTAGGGATCTACTTGAGATACTTCATGGGCTCCTTTTCGAAGGCCTTCTTGCAGCCTGGAGCGCAGAAGTAGTACTTTCTGCCCTCATACTCGGCCGTGAACTTGGCCGTGGCCTCGTCCACAACCATCTTGCACACTGGATCTATGGCCATCTCCAAACCTCCATAATTCTAACTCCTATATATTTCTCCGCGCTTCCGGTATATACCTTTTGAGCATCAGTGAAAGGGAGACCACGGTGACCGAGGATAATGCCATGGCCAGGCCTGCCAGCTCCGGTCGGAACGATATGCCGAACACCGGATACAGGGCACCGGCCGCCACCGGTATCAAGGCCACGTTGTAAGCAAAGGCCCAGAATATGTTTTGTTTGATCCGGCCCATCACCTTTCGGGCCAGCTGAATCGCAGCCACCACGTCCATGAGATTATTTCTGATGAGCACTATCTCGCCGGTCTCGATGGCCACATCGGTTCCGGACCCTATGGCTATGCCTACATCGGACTGGGCCAGGGCAGGCGCATCGTTTATCCCGTCTCCGACAAATGCCACAACCAGCCCCTGCTTCTGCAAAGCCAGAACCTCAAGTGCTTTGTCGGGCGGCAGGACCTCTGCCATGACCCTTGTGATGCCGATCTGCTCAGCCACAACATGAGCAGAACGAGGATTGTCTCCTGTGATCATTGCAACGGAAAGCCCCATGCGCTGAAGAGCTGAGACGGCAGATGCTGCCGAATCCTTAAGCTGATCGGCAATTGCGAGGATGCCAAGAACGTTCGATCCTTCTGCTGCGTACAGAACCGTCCTCCCCATGGCCTCAAGCTGACCTGCCTCCTGGAGCAGGCTGTCGGGCACAGCTATTCCCCGATCCTCCAGGAACATGCGGTTGCCAACCGCGATCTCCTCCGAATTAGCAACAGCCACCACCCCCTTTCCAGGAAATGCATAGAAGTCTCTGGACTCTGCCATCTGTATCGAATCGGCCTGGGCTTTGCGTACCACTGCCTCCGCGAGAGGGTGCTCTGAGAATCTCTCCACTCCCGCGGCCAGGGAGAGAAGACGATCTGGATTGGATCCATGGACGTCGGTTACCTCCGGACGGCCGACCGTAAGCGTCCCGGTCTTATCGAAGACCACCGCTCTCAAGCGCTCTGAGACCTCCAGAGCTTCTCCGCTCTTGATGAGTATGCCAAGCTCTGCGCCTCGGCCGATTCCTACAGTAACGGCAGTTGGGGTGGCCAGGCCAAGAGCGCAGGGACAGGCCACCACCAGAACCGATATCAGGGCAGTCAGGGAGAAGAGCAGGCTTTGTCCCAGCAGGAAGTACCACAGGGAGAAGGCAGAGATGGCCACGAGTACGACTGCCGGTATGAAGAAGCCGACCACCCGGTCGGCGATCCTCTGGATTGGAGGACGGGAGCCCTGGGCCCTGTCCACCAGATCTATTATCTGGGCCAGGATCGTATCGCGGCCCACACGGGTGGCCCGGAATCGCAGTGCTCTGTTCTTGTTTAGCGTGCCTCCAACCAGGGAAGATCCCGGCTTCTTGAGGACCGGCAGCGGCTCGCCGCTGATCATGGACTCGTCAACATAGCCCTCGCCATCGATCACCTGGCCGTCAGCCGGAACTTTCTCTCCGGGCCGGACCAATATCACGTCCCCCACCTGCACGCTCTCTATCGGCGTCTGCACCTCCTGGCCGTCAACTATCAGGGTCGCAGATCTTGGTGCCAGTCCCATGAGCTTCTTGATCGCCTCAGAGGTGCGGCCTTTGGCCCGCGTCTCCATATAACGGCCAAGAGTGAGAAACGATGCCAGCATGACCGCGGTCTCATAGAACATGAAGTCTGAGGTGAGAACGACCTGAAATGTGCCCATGATGCTGGACAGGTAGGCAACGCCGATGCCCATGGAGTACATGACGTCCATGTTGAGGTTCCTGTTGCGCAAAGCGCGCTGTGCCGCCCGAAATATGGGCATGCTTACGTATAGGAATGGCCCAGCAGATACGAGCAGCATGACCGGCCCCATATTCTGCATGATGATGTGCCCAAACGGCAGCTCCATCAGGGGGGCGTACATGAGAAGCATCAGAACAGCGCTCGCCGCAAAACCCACGATGATGCGCCGTCGCTTTTCCCGAAGGTCCTTTTCCCGAACCTCACGCTCCAGATCCCCTGAGTCCTCTCCTACCACACCCAGGTACTGGTAACCGCTCTCCTCTATAGCCTGCTTGATCTGATCAAGTCCAACAAGTCGGGGGTTGTATGTCACATAGGCCCGCTCCTGGCCCAGATTCACCGAGACCTCGGTTACGCCATCTAGCGCTTTCAAGACCTCCTCGATTGTGTTCGAGCAGGTGGCACAGACCATGCCCCCCACCTTGACAGCAGCCCGCTCGTTGATCACATCGTAGCCAGCCTCCCTCACCGCTCCTTCCAGATCGGCAAGCCTGACTAAGGCGGGATCATACTCGACTGTGGCAGTCTCGTTTCCAAGGTTCACCTGGGCGGCCTGAACCCCGGATCGGTCCAGCAGGGCGTTTTCTATGGTGGTGGCACACGTTGCACAGGTCATGCCAGAAACCCTCAGCTCTGCCCTTCTTCTCTCGCTCATCCTCTCGTTCCCCCTGACCGTGCCTTGCTGGCTCTACTTGGAGCCGCGCTGCAGATCGAGCCGCATCTGCTCGAGCTGTTCACGTGTTATCTCGCCCTTAGCATAGCGCTCATCAAGTATTTCCAGTGCAGCAAACCCAGGCCGGTCCACCCGGATGATCAGATAGACCATCAGGGATATCATGCCCAACCATGGGATTACCATCAGAACCGCCCAGAATGGTGCGTTCATGCCCCTGGAATCGGCATCCCTATAGACCAGGTACGCAAGCCCGAGAAAGATCAGCCAGTAGCCGACCATCCAAAAGCCCATCAACGGGAAGAGCCACCAGCTATCCATTCCATGCCATCCGCCAAAAGGGCCAGCCCAGAGCCATATATCCGAATACATATCCACTCCCCTAAAATCCGGAAAAATCTTGGCGGCGTTTAGGACACCGCCTGGATCCTGCCATCAAATAGCCACCGGCATCAGATGAATCGCTCAAATCTGTCCTTCTTGACCTTGCAGATGGGACAGACCTCCGGCGGTCCTTCGCGGGCACAGAGATACCCGCAGACACGACACCGCCATACAGGCAGGGGCAGTTTGGAGATGGCAGGTGAGTCCGCCCCATGGCCAGCTGACCTGGCAAGACGCTGATTTGGCCCAGGCCTCCGCTCTGGTATAGAGCCAAGAGCCTGCTCTCCTTTCAGAACCTTCTCAGACACGTAAAGGGCGCAGTAGCAGGCACCGTAATCCTCCAGATCGGGGTCCCGGTAGTCGCAGGGACAGATTATGTCCAGATCGTCCTCTTTGGTGCCGGCTGCCAGCCTGCAGGGGCAGGCTTGATATCCGAACCGGTTCTGGTTGGTCAGCAGCCCCCTCACAAGCTCCCTGACGAAAGCTGAGTCGGTATTCAGGTTGTACCCGGCTGCCCTGGCCTCTTTATCCAGGCGCTCAAAGAGAGCCTGCACATCTGCCTCGGTAACATCGCTCATGACAATCCTCCTGTTTTCAAATCCAGCCGGTCCGGATCATAGACCCAGGGCTTCCCTGATCTCCTTTTCCTTGTATCCCACAATGCACTTCTCGTTGTTGATGACCATAGTCGGGAATGAGCAGGCTGGATTGAATACCTTGATATCGTCGATGAGCTTCTGCCTGGCCGATCCCTTCTCCAGGTCCACAAAGACGTAGTCATAGGCAACTCCGAGGGACGAGAGAAGGTCCTTGGTCTTCTTGCACCAGACGCAGGTGCTCAGGGCGTAGAGCATGATCTTGCCCCTGTCCTGACCGTTTACATGAACTATTTCCATTCCTGACACATCCATAATTCAGACGTCTTGATGGAATAAATAGCTTATACACCCCGCTCTCCTGCGTCCGCAAGAGGCGGCTTACGATATCAATAATGATAATTGATATGAAGACCGCAACATTTCCTGCCTGATCTCATTATGCCGTGCGTGCTGCCTATAGCGAAGGTGACTACAATCCTGTCAAGGCTGCCAGAGACGACAAAGCAACCGCTTCAAGGCGGGACCGACTCAGCAGCATTCCAAAGTGGCTATTCGGTCACGCCAGCCAGGCTGGCTATGATAAAGCTCATCCCTGAGAAAAACCAATTGAACTATGATCAAAGATTATTATGAAATGAGGATAGGAGTCGAGAGATCCTGGACACCGAAGAGCCAAATGCCGCACACACCTGAGAAGTTGAGATTAACGAAGACGACGAAATGCGTCTGATGGCCAGCAAAATGAGATTCTGAATGGCGATTCGAAGAGATAGCGATTCAGGAACGACGAGAATCATGGAAATGGCGATTTAAGTGCAAAAAGTCATTGCAAATAGTATCGGACGGATTTCCGACTCACTGGGCCAACTGAGATGAGGCGATACAAGATGATCTACCTGTATTATAGCGATCGTTCCCTGAACTACAACTTCGGGCCGGAACATCCTCTGAATCCGATAAGGCTCAGCCTTTCCTATCAGCTCATCGAGGACTCGGGGATGCTTGATGGCCGGACCCAACTGATCCGGCCAACTCCTGCAAGCGAGGAGGATCTGCATCTGGTTCATACCCTTGAGTATATCGAGGCTGTGAGACGAGAGGAGCCGGACCGGGCATTTGGCCTGGGCAGCGATGATACGCCTGTGTTTCCCGGCATCTTCGATGCATCCAGCATTATGGCCGGAGGCAGCATCGATGCGGCCAAGAGGATGATAGAGGCGGATTGCAGCACGTTTAACCTGGCAGGCGGCCTGCACCACGCCTTCCCCACCCTGGCGGCAGGCTTTTGCGTCTTCAACGATGTAGCCCTGGCCATCTGCACTCTGAAAAAGAGGTTCTCACGCATCCTCTATCTGGATATCGATGCCCACCACGGCGACGGGGTGCAGCAGATATTCTATGAGGATGGAGACGTCCTGACATTCTCGATACACGAGTCTGGAAACTACCTATTTCCTGGAACGGGATTTGTTGACGAAGCCGGATCGGGACCGGGGCTTGGCTACTCTGTGAATGTGCCGATGCCAATGTATGCAGGAGACGCTGATTATCTCATGGCTTTCGAGGAGATAGTGCCCAGGCTTTTCGAGTGGTACAGGCCTGATGTGGTCGTGGCGGAGCTTGGGTCAGATACCCATTATTCAGACCCGTTGACCAGCTTAAACGTCACGCTCAACGGCTACGCGCATATGGTTGGCCGCATCGTTGAGCTGACCGGCAGATGGGCACAGGGAAGGCTGCTGGCCCTCGGAGGCGGGGGGTATAATATGGCTGTGGTGCCTGTCGCCTGGGCGAGCGTGCTGCGACGCATGAGGGGTGAGGATCCGGCCGAGTACCTTCCGCCTTCCTGGGTTGAGCTGTTCTCAAACGTGACTGGTTGCATGCCGCTGTGCATCCCTGATATGGAAATAACCCCTGGAAAGGAGACTCAAAAGAGGATATCTGCCGAGTTGGCCCAGACGCTGAAGAGCCTAAAGGCAATCCACGCCCATATTCACCCACACGTATTCTAGCAGATCCACCTTATTCCGTCAGTCTGGGTGGTCCGAAATAAATAGACCTGGTGCCGGATGACCGAATGCGGACCTGGAATTGATGATTAACATCTGGAATTGATGATTAACAGTATAACACGAATAGCAGATAAGCCATATGCGGATCGGAGTATGAACGGATATCAATCTCAATCAGATCTTTCCGAGAGAATCTGATTGCTGCAAGAACGGTGGATTTAGGGAGACATATTTATTAGAGTTAATCGCCAATATTGGTCCAAATAATTCCGGCAAGGAGGGACAAGTATCGATGAGATCGATCGCATCTGGTCGTAAATTTGCTTTTATTTTTATAATAGCCTTGACCACATTCATCCCGTGCTTTGCATACGATCAGGCAGCTTCAGCGAGGAACTTGACCTATATAACTGAGCAATTTCCGCCATACAACTTTGAAGAGGACGGCGTACTTCAGGGCATCTCCGTGGATGTGCTCGAGAGAGTTTGGGATATCATGGGCGCAGACCTCAACAGCAGCATCATCGAGATTCTGCCATGGAGCGAAGGCTATCAAAGGGCATTGGAGCAGAATGATTCGCTGCTGTTTTGCACAGCCAGATCGCCTGAGAGGGAAGAGCTCTTCAAGTGGGCAGGGCCTGTCGGATCTCTCAGATTTGTGCTGCTTGCAAAAACGAAAGAGAACATCAGCATCACAGGTCCAGAGGAGCTGGAAGCACTCAAGATAGGGGCTGTTGAGGAGGATATGGCTGTTCAGATGCTTCTGGATGAAGGAGTCAGGATGGAGGATATATCCGTCGAGAAGACTTCAGAGCCGATTGTTGATATGCTGAAGAACGGAAGCATTGATGCCTGGGCGAGCAACGAGATAACCGGCCTCTGGGAGATTCAGGAGTCAGGAGAAAACGCGAGCGATTACGAAGCCGTGTATGTGTTAGGAGATGGCCATGCGTATTTCGCCTTCAATAAGGCGGTCCAGGATACCCTGGTGCAGTCGTTTCAGCAGGCAATAGACCAGGTCATGAGCCATGAAGGCGATGATGGCATAACCGACTACCAGAGGATCGTGGCCAAGTATATCCCCACAAGTTAGGCCCATCAGGATAACAGATGCGGGGCTTGCCTCTCGCAAGGATAGCGCGACAAATGCCCCAAAACCATTTTTTAGTCCTTTGCTGTAAGACCTGGCCGACATCCGCACTGCGGACCGGAGCATTTGAACGGATTATACCAAGAGCCAACCTGTTATATCTGGAGCCAGCCTGCACCAGAAGGCCAAACGATTCTGTTTTGGCAAAAGCCGATCATATGTCAATGGCTGAGATCAGCATACGTTTTGCGGGATCGCAAGGCGAAATACGCGAAAGAAAAAGGGAAGGTGACGGGAGATGTCAGACCCCGCTCAATCCTCCGCCGGTATTCTGGCCCTGTGCAGCAAGCTTCCTGGCGGCGCTATCGGTTGGAAGCTGGCCGTAGTACCAATCTGCCGGGTAGGATTCGCCGCTGGGCAGATAGACCCGGCCGCCCATCTGATAGACACCTGGATTTATCGTCACCTTGGCTGCACCATCACCGCGCTTGCTGGCCCGCGGATCCAGAAGGGCGTTTGGCACCTCCACCCACATGGCCTTGATCGTCTGCGGCGAATCTGCGAATTTATCGTTGAGCCATTGCTGATATGCCTTCACTATCTGCTGGTAATACTCCAGCTCTCCTCGCTGGGTATAGTTATTATACGCCTCTGCCATCTGGTAGCCTCTCGAAAAGCCCTCCTGTAGGCCTCTCTGGTAATCTGAGAGGGCAGATGCCGAGGCTGCCGTCAGCAAAAGCGCTGCCATGAATCCGATTATCCAGTTCATGGTAAAAACCTCACCAACTCAATTCCATCTTTCCACTGCTATATGAGGATTGGGCATAAGATCCAATTTTGCCAGGAGACTCTATCTGCTATTCTTGAGACGGATTTTGCGCAAACAAGTCGGTTGAGGTTCATTTCGGAGCTAAGTTCAGGAAATATTTAAGTCTATTCAATCGACGGTAATGTGAGAGACCTGAATTCCGGAAAAGTCGGTCTCTATGGTGGGAGGAGATATGAAGAAATTATACATCATAGCACTGGTGCTGATGCTGGCAGGAACCAGCGTCCCTGCAATGGCCCAGATCGGAGCGATAAGCCAGGGTAATACCGCAGACCAGGGAACTGAGATCACTGATGCTTGGCTGACCAGTGCCCTTGAGAGACACGGCTACGAGGTAACCAACCAGTCATCAACAGGAGGCCACGACTACATAAGTGCGAAGAACCCTAGCGGCTACAAGGTTCAGTTCGATCTGGCTCACGAAATGAAGATCATATTGATGACCTCTTTCTGGACTCTTAAGGAGAATGTCCGTCCAGACGATTCCGGATTGCTCATCGCACTTGAGAAGGCAAATGCAGTCTCCTGGTTCAATACCTACGCCCTGACTCAGGACGGCACATCACTGCGGGTCAACTCTTATGTCACCCTCTCGGCCGGGACCACGGAGGATGAGCTGTTCGACTTCTTCACCGCTCAGTGGCAGGATTTCAAGAAATTCTACGCCCGGGCAGGGCTCGACTACTATACCGCTACTGGAGAGCTGTATTAGAAGAGGAGCATTCCAGACCTGAAGCCCTAAATTTTTTTTGCAGCGATTTCTCTTTCAGCTCTACCGTCTGCCAATGCTTCCCAGATGCAATTTTGCCAGGATCAAGACATGAAGTCCTCATCCGTCTGACACATGTCCGCCGAACGCAAGGTCAGCAGGCAGCCAGCCAAGAAAAAAAGATATATCGAGGAAGGATATGATCTCGACAGGCTCTTCTAATCGGCGGACTCTTCGCAATATCCCATTGCCCCAATTATGCTGTCGCTGTAGCCAAGTTCCGCCCATTTCTCCTGACACCTGCTGTCAAGCTCCTGTACAAGACTGCCATTTGTTAACACGTTTTGAGCTGAATCGTTGAACGATCCTGTTATGGAAACCTTGAGCGTATCCAGCAAGGACTGGCTGGCATCACGATCCATCTCGATTCTAAGCTCCACCTTGTTCATTCCCATCAATAGCCCGCAGGTATCATTGATCTCGGCATCCAGCCAGAACTTTGCCAACGTGACAATCGACTCCTCTTCAAGGACCCCGCTGCGGTAGGTCTGAACCTGTGCATCTCTACCGTCTATCTGTCGGTCGGTCATAGTCGGATCTTGAATCTTTCCTGCCTCAGCAAGGGCTTTCATCAGGAGCCATGACGTTTTCTGGCAGTCGAATGCCGCATACTGGGGCTGTTTGTATCCAGTTATTGCAAATGCAGCTGTCGTCCTGTTATCAGAGATCACCCGTATCATGTATGATGACGACTCGTTTTCGCGGATACTGCTGTTGTTCAGGCTGAATTGACTCGTCGTCTTCAGGTCAAAAGAGATCTTGTAAGGCCCCGATTCCACTTCTACTGGGCTTGCCAAGGCCTGTGACATCAGGATCGACATCAAGATCGCTGCCCATAATGTGCTCTTCGTATAATCCCTCCCTATCCTCCGCTTAAATGTCCTATCAATATGGACTGGGGCTATTCGATATATATTTGGCTGGCCAGAGATGCCAGATCGATCTGCTCGCACCGCACGGAATTTGGCCAGCTTGTGGTTTGACCATATTCTATAAATATCATGTATCATGATGATTTATCAAAGAAAAATGGTCAAATGTAAATCAAAATTTGGAGAATGTGCCTCGCTCCATTGAGGATTTGTCATGTTCCCAAAAGAAATTTCTATGGTATATTTAATATTGTGTTTATTATTTTCATGTTCACATGCCATAGAAATCGGCTTTTCTGCGGGGGACAATGGCGAATACGTCGGCATCAGCGATGATTATCAAGTCGATGAAGAGGTAGAAGTGAGGGAGGAAGCTTCAGCTGGTTTTGGAGCCAGTCCTTCGATAAGCGACTCCAGGATAATATCTGGCACAGGCGATGCTAAGATAAGACAGAGTCTTTCCGGAAGGGGCGGTGGGGCCGACTATTCTGCTGCCAGTGATCTGGATGTGACAGGAGCTGCCAGCCTGCAATATGAGAGCAGTGCTTCTATCTCCCCGGCTTCATGTCAGCTTTCAGGCAGGACACTGGTAATTGATGGCCAGATAGCACAAATGGGATTGCATGCTCATCAGGGCGAATTCTATGGAGGTGTAAGCTCTCGAATTGAACAGGGAGATCTAAGAACCATGCAGTCTTTATCGGCAGGCAGCTGTGTTGACCTCTTCCAGGAGGTAGATGCCCTCGGCGATAGGGTCCAGACAAATGCATGGTTCTCTGGCTTTTCGGATGGCGTCGTAACCCAGGGTCATATCAAGCTGGATGCTACCGGCGATGCGATGTTCAAAGGATATCTCAAGTCCACTTCAGTAGGTCAATACGCAGGGCAGGATATCCTCATTGCCAAAGGAAATAAGGTATACACCGAGGATTTCAGGAAAAAAGGCGATTTTGAACAGATGATATCGAGAACGTCTAAGGATGGATCTATTAGCGGCTCCACAAGAACTGTGGATGATGGCCAAATAATTCAGGACGCAATCGACTTTGCGGATGACGGCGATACCATCAGCATCTGGAAAGGAGTCTATGAGGGCAATATCTCCATCGATAAATCGTTGCTCATAGAAGGCAATGGATCTGATTCTACCTTCATCGATGGAGGCGCACAATATCGAAATATACTCGTGGGCAGCGCAGATCCACTTGCCATTGTTACGTTATCCAAGATGTCCATCCGAAACGGCAGCGCTACCTTTGGAGCTGGCATTCTCAACTATGCCGATCTCAGCGTAATCGACTGCAACATCACCCAAAATGTGGCGGCTGGAGCCGGAGGAGATAGAGTCCAGGGCTCAAGCGGTTATGGTGGAGGCATATATAATAAAGGAAGGCTCAGCCTGATTGAGAGCAGCGTAACCGCAAATCTTGCCCAAGGCGGCAATGGAACAGGAGGGGCTGCCGGCGGAGATGGATATGGTGGTGACGCATTTGGCGGAGGCTTATTCAACGACGCAGACGGCGTTATCTCCCTCTTCGATAGTGGAATAGTTGAGAACACTGCTATTGGCGGCGATGGCATCGGATCCAATGGTTATGGTGGCGACGGCCTTGGCGGAGGAATCTTTAGCCAGGGAACTATCTCGGCGATGACCAACATTGATGTCACTGGCAACATTGCCCAGGGCGGAACCGGAAATGGCGGGAGCAGCAATATCATTGGATCCAATGGTTACGGTGGCGATGGTCTTGGCGGAGGAATCTTTAGCCAGGGAACTATCTCGGCGATGACCAACATTGATGTCACTGGCAACATTGCCCAGGGCGGAACCGGAAATGGCGGGAGCAGCAATATCATTGGATCCAATGGTTACGGTGGCGATGGTCTTGGCGGAGGAATCTTTTGCCAGGGAACTATCTCGGCGATGACCAACGTTGATGTCACTGGCAACATTGCCCAGGGCGGAACTGGAAATGGCGGGAGCAGCAATATCATTGGATTCGATGGTTATGGCGGCGATGGCCTTGGCGGAGGAATCTTTTGCCAGGGAACTATCTCGGAGATTACTGGCGCTGAGGTCAGTGAAAACATTGCTCAAGGCGGAAACGGCACTGGTGGAAACGGCATCGGAACGGCAGGAATAGACGAGCAGAATGGCGGAAATGGCCGCACATCTAAACGATCGAGGAGTATTCCTATTTGGACACCCTGGGAAACATATTATATAACCGTATCTTGGGATGCAGAAGGTACACCTGGAGGCGCTGGAATCCCAGGTACCAGCGGTGGTTTGGGCTTTGGCGGCCAGGGAATTGGCGGCAATGGTTCGGGTGGCGGCATCTACAACATAGGCGAAATGACGCTTAGTGCCAGCAGAATCACCGATAACATTGCCCGAGGCGGATCAGGAATCGGCGGCTCTGGCATTGGAGGCAGCGGCGGTCAGGGCGGAGATGGCGGCAATGGTGGAACCGGAGGCGGCGGCAGCTTCTGGTCGGCAGGCTACGGATATCGCGGTGGAGTTGGGGGCGAAGGCGGCGATGGTGGCAACGGCGGCGATGGCCACGGCGGAGACGGGACTGGCGGCATTGGAATCGGCGGCGGAATATTCAATAACGGTTCAATTGAACTTGGCGCAAGCGGAATAGAAGGAAATATTGCCCAGGGCGGTTCGGGCATCGGCGGCGACGGTGTAGGTGGGATCGGCGGTTCAGGCGGAAACGGCGGACATGGAGGAAGTGGCGGAAGCGGCCTGCTCTCCGGAGATAGCGGAGGCAATGGAGGGGGCGGCGGCAATGGCGGCTCCGGAGGATCTGGCTTCGGAGGAAATGGAACTGGCGAAGCTGGAATCGGTGGCGGCATTTATACCGAGGTGGAATTAGAGGGAATTGGCACCATTGCCTATAACAAAGCTCTGGGCGGCGATGGCATCGGAGGCAACGGGACAGGGGGCCAGAGTGGACAGGGTGGAGATGGTGGCAACGGCGGCAATGGCGGAAGCGGAGGCTTCGGACGGGGCACTGGCGGTGCAGGCGGATCTGGTGGCAGCAGCAATCAGGCGGGAGCTGGAGTTGGTGGATCTGGCGTCGGTGGCGATGCTCTGGGTGGAGGAATATTCTGGCCGGATGATCTAAAGCTCACTGATTTGGATATTATCGGGAACATCGCTGAAGGCGGCAGAGGAAGTGGCGGCTTTGGCATAGGGGGTTTTGTAGGCGCAAGCGGCCATGATGGTCGATACGGCAGCAATGGCTGGGATCTTGGCACTATATTGTTCAAAGGTGATAACGGCCAAGACGGAAAAGCCGGCCCTGATGGCTCAGGAGGGGGCATGGGGGTGGGAGGTTCAGCCATGGGTGGAAGCGCATTCGGAGGCGGCATTTTTGGCCTTGCCAATGTTACCCTGACTGGAATTATACTCTCATCTAACATTGCCAGTGGCGGGATGGCCTCTGGTGGAATGGGCCGAGGTGGCAATGGCAGCAATGGCATCCAGGGTGAGGATGGGGGCGATGCATCGTGGGCTGTTGGCGTCTCAGGCGATGGAGGTGATGGCGGAAGCGGAGGAGATGGCGGGGAGGGCGGAGAGGGCATTGGAGGCAATGCTGTTAGCGGAAGCGGACTTGGTGGTGGAATTTACGGCCTTGGAGATCTGACCTCAAGCTATACCACGATCTCAGAGAATATCGCCAGAGGTGGGGACAGTATCGGTGGCCAGGGAAATGGAGGCTTTGGTGGCGAAGGTGGAGCAGGGGGCACTGGCGGCGATGCGTCGTGGGCCGTTGGCGTCTCAGGCGACGGAGGCAGTGGCGGCAGTGGTGGAGATGGCGAGGAGGGCGGAATTGGCACTGGAGGCAATGCTGTTAGCGGGAGCGGAGTTGGAGGAGGAATCTACGGCCTTGGAGATCTGACCTCAAGCTATACCACGATCTCAGATAATATGGCCAGAGGCGGGGACAGTTTCGGCGGCCAAGGAAATGGAGGCGATGGCGGCGAAGGTGGAGCAGGGGGCACTGGCGGCGACGCGTCGTGGGCCGTTGGCGTCTCAGGCGACGGAGGCAGCGGCGGCAGTGGTGGAGATGGCGGTGCCGGCGGAGAGGGCATTGGAGGCAATGCAGTTAGTGAAACCGGAATTGGGGGCGGAATTTACGGCCTTGGAGATCTGACCTCAAGCTACACCACGATCTCAGATAATATGGCCAGAGGCGGGGACAGTTTCGGCGGCCAAGGAAATGGAGGCGATGGTGGTGCCGGTGGCAGTGGCGGAAATGGCCGCAACGGGGTATGGGCAATTGGCGTCTCAGGCCGCGGGGGTAGCGGTGGCAGCGGTGGAGATGGGGGTGCCGGCGGAGAGGGCCTTGGAGGCAATGCAGTTAGTGAAACCGGAATTGGGGGCGGAATTTACGGCATTGGAGATCTCAGCTTAAGCGACACCACGATCTCAGATAATGTGGCCAGAGGCGGGGACAGTCTCGGCGGCCAAGGAAATGGAAGCGACGGTGGCGAAGGCGGCACAGGTGGCATTGGCGGCAAAGGTGGATGGGCAGTCATTCTTGCTGGATCCGGCAGTGGGGGCGGCGCTGGCGGCAGAGGCGGCAACAGTGGATCTGGTATTGGCGGCAATGCCGTTGGAGGTCAAGCCTCAGGTGGTGCCATCTATAATTACGGCAATCTGACTATCACAGATGGAGTTCTTACTGCAAATGTCGCCCAAGGTGGAGACGGGAGAGGCGGAGACGGCAATAGCGGCCAGGGTGGAGAAGGAGGCCAGGGTGGAACAGGCGGTGACGGTGGCACCGTGTATGGTCTCTTTGTGGCCTGCACAGGAGGCGCCGGTGGCGCAGGAGGCGTTGGCGGCAATAGCAGCCCTGGCATTGGTGGCAATGCCGTTGGAGGTCAAGCCTGGGGCGGTGCTATCTATAATTCAGGCAATCTGACTATTACAGATGGAGTTCTTACCGCAAATGTCGCCCAAGGTGGAGACGGGAGAGGCGGGGACGGCAATAGCGGCCAGGGTGGAGAAGGAGGCCAGGGTGGAACAGGCGGTGACGGCGGCCCCGTGTATGGACTGCTGTTCGGCTGGAATGGAGAAGGCGGGGATGGGGGCTTTGGCGGTGCCGGTGGCTTGGGCATGATCGGCATAGGCGGAGGCAGTCATGGCGGAGATGCCTATGGTGGCGCTATATTCAGCCATGGCCCAACCTTGTCAATGACAGACTGTGTGGTCACAGAGAATGCAGCCAAAGGCGGAAATAGCACTGGCGGTGCTGGACTTGGCGGCGATGGCGGAGACGGCGGCATTGGTGGCAGGGGTGGCGATGGAGGCAACGGAGTGTCGGCCTTGCCGTTCGCCGGCGTAAGCATTGGCTTGAGCGTTCATTCCGAAGGAGGCGATGGGGGCAATGGAGGAAAGGGAGGCAATGGTGGGGAAGGACTAGGTGGCGATGCAGTTGGTGGAACCAGCTATGGCGGCGGCATTTACAGCAATGGCTCAATGAGATTTTCCGGCGAGAATGAAGATGATGTCAGCAGAAACATCGCCGAAGGAGGCTTTGGCGCCGGCGGTCTTGGCCAGGGTGGCAAGGGCGGCAGAGGCGGTCAGGGAGGAGATGGTGGAAGTGGCCGGAACATAGGCATTGGACTCGCCTTTGGCATTGGCGCGCAAGTTCCATTTGGAGTAGGAGTCGGCTATGGAGAAGGGCGTGGTGGGGATGGGGGCCAGGGTGGTTTGGGCGATATCGGAGGACTTGGCAGAGGTGGCAATGGAACCGGAGGCTGCGCCCTTGGCGGAGGAATTTTCGGCCCTGGAGATTCTACTATAGTAGGTAGCGATATCACAGAGAATATTGCAGAAGCAGGAAACGGCATAGGAGGAGACGGCATAGGGGGAATCGGAGGCGCAGGAGGCCAGGGCGGAAATGGTGGCAGCGGCGAAGGCTGGAGCATAGGCATCGGCTTTGTAACTGGGGATGCTGGCGCCATGGGTCTGGCAGCGGGAGGAATAAGCGGCCTTATCGAACGCAGGGCTGGAAGCGGAGGCGATGGTGGGGAAGCAAGCCAAGGGGGCGAAGGTGTGGGAGGAGATGGAACTGGAGGACATGCCTTCGGTGGAGCTGTATACAATAGCGGCGAGAGTCTATACGGGAACCATCTCAATGTCTCCTGTAATGTCGCCTTGGGAGGCAATGGCATCGGAGGCACCGGGGAAGGAGGGATGGGTGGAATTGGCGGCAATGGCGGTCAGGGCAGCAGAGGTTCCGATCGAAATATCGGAGTTGGCATTGCATTTGTTGGCAAGGGAACCGCCATTGGATTTGGCTTCAGCAACGCCCTCGGAGGTAGCGGTGGTGAGGGCGGAGATGGAGGCTATGGGGGCAACGGAACAGGAGGCTGCGGCATCGGCGGTGACAGTCTGGGCGGCGGCATCTCCAATTCGGGCACTCTCGAATTGAGATACTCTGATTTTATTGACAACATCGCAAGAGGTGGAATTGGCGCTGGCGGTGCAGGCATTGGTGGCGATGGAGGTTGTGGTGGGATCGGCGGAGCCGGCGGCAAAGGAGACGGGATAGGGATTGGCCTTGGGATAGGTTCGAGCTGGCCACCCAAAGCGATGGGTGGCGCATTTGGCTTGGCCCTGGGAATAGGGGGTGACGGAGGAAGCGGCGGTCATGGCGGAGATGGAGGCAGAAGCATAGGAGGCCCAGGAGTAGGTGGAGATGGGTCCGGAGGCGGAATATACAATGAAGGCTCGTTGCTGATGGAGAGTTCTTCTGTCACAAATAACATAGCTGAAGGCGGTATCGCATTTGGCGGAGCAAGCATAGGCGGCAACGGCGGCAATGGAGGATATGGCGGTTCAGGCGGCGAGGGATATGCTGTTGGCGGAGGCATAACTCTCCTTCTCGATACGTCCAGCGCTGGTGTCGGAGTAGCGTTAGGCTTTGGCGGCAATGCGGAGAGTGGCGGCCTCGGTGGAAACGGCGGCAATAGCTCCGGAGGCGATGGATTTGGGGGCTGTGGACTCGGCGGCGGCATCCGTACGAGCCAGGGCACCTTTGAAGTGGCCAACAGTTCCTTCACAGATAATTTTGCCAAAGGTGGCAATGGATTCGGCGGACATAGCATCGGAGGCTGGGGCGGGCAAGGCGGCCAAGGCGGCGAAGGCGGAAAGAGCACTGGCATTGGCGCCCATACACTTGGAACCGTCCCGAAAAGAACCGAGTGGAACGGAATTACATTGGATTACAGTTACATACCATCCCTGAATCTCGACCCAGGCAAAAATAGTTTTGGACTTGGCATTGCCGGCTTGCCATTCTCCATCCCACTATTTGGGTCACACGGCAACGCCGGAAGCGGTGAATCGGGAGGCCGCGGTGGCTATAGCACAGGCGGAAATGGGATTGGCGGCAATAGCTATGGTGGAGGCATATTAAGCGAAGGAAATTCGATATCGAACAATATTAAGATAATCAAGAATGCCGCTTTAGGTGGAGAAGGCGTCGGAGGCAATGCCGATGGAGGCCGAGGTGGCATTGGCGGAAATGGCGGAAGTGGCGGCAATAGCGATGGCTCAGGAATCGACGATGGTATCAGTGTAGATCTTTATATATTTTCTCTTGGAATAAAAGGCAAGAAGGGCGTGGGATCGGGCATCGGCGGTTACGGCGGCACAGGCGGCATTGGCGGCGATGGAGTCACCGGCATCGGCGGTCTGGGAACAGGTGGCGACAGCATGGGTGGCGGCATTTCCATCCTTGGCGGCTCCCTGGATCTGACCGATTCCATGATAATTGGAAACATTGCGGAAGGTGGCGAAGGAAGCGGCGGCAATGGTTCAGGTGGAAGCGGAGAAGATGCCGGAAGCGGCGGCATTGGCGGCACAGGCAAAGCCAAAGGCAAGTTGGATGTACTTGAGCCCTATATGCCAAAGGTACCTGTTAACCAGTATGTTACCATTTCTATCGGCCTTAAATGCAATTTAGGCGGCATTGGCATAGGTGGAGCCGGCGGTGACGGGAGCGATGGCGGCATAGGTGGCGACGGCATCGGAGGCGTCGGCACCGGTGGGTTAGGTTTGGGTGGCGCAGTCTACAATAAGGGCAAATTAAATGTGAATGATAGCATTATCTCCGGAAATATTGTGAGAGGCGGCGACGGCATTGGAGGCAATGGCACCGGAGGACGCGGTGGAAATGGCAGCTCTGGAGCCGATGGTGGCCAGTCGGCTGCACCCTTAGGTTTGGGAGTTATTGGTGGATTTGGCTTCGGTTATCCGAATGTGATCGCTTTCAACTTTAGTGCAAGCTTTGATGTCGGAATTAGTGGTGGACTGATTGGTGGCAATGGCGGCGATGGTGGTGACGGCGGATATGGCAGGGGTGGCAACGGTATCGGCAGCTATGGATCAGGCGGCGGAATCTATAATAATGGATTAATGAGCATGGAGAACACCACAATCATCGACAGCAGTGCAGAGAGCGGTAACGGTATCGGCGGATATGGCTATGGTGGAGAGAATGGAATTGCAGGAATACATGGCAGCAGTGCAGAATTATCGTTTAGCATTAAAGAGACCTTGCTTGCCGAGATTAATATCTTTAAAATATTCCAGCTGAGAGAAAAGGCAACCCTTCCCATCTATGAGGGATCCATAAGCGTGCTGGACCCAAAGGATGGTACAAATGGCATCAAGAGATCAGGCACAAATGGAGTGGGCTTCCACCAAATTGGCAATGGAGGCGGCATTGCCAATCAGGCGGATGGGGTGATGCAATTAAACGGCAGCAATGTCTCACAAAACATAGCAGCATATGGTGGCGGTATTTATAACGCCGGCTTAATGAATGTGACGTACAGCAACATATCATGGAATGAGGCATATAGCGGATCAGGCATCTACAATGTCCGGCCTGGCAGATTTGACTTGGGTGCCAGCAGAATCTTCAACAATTCGGCCACAGGAAACGGCGGCGGAATCTACAATTTCGGCATGATGAATGTGACGGACAGCAACATATCTTGGAATGAGGCATATAGCGGATCAGGCATCTACAATGATGAAATTAGCAGTCTGAACTTATCCTCCAGCCAAATCATCGAAAACAATGCCAGCAAATACGGTGGTGGCATCTGTAATATCGGCTATCTATGGCTGAGAACCGGTACCAGCATTAAATGGAATCGGGCAGACTACGGTGGAGGCGTTTACGAGCTGGTTGAGCCGTTGGTGAATAGTAGCACTGTGGAAGAGAATTTAGCTCGCATCGAGGGTGATGATTTCTACCGACCCTATTAGGATGGAAGAATGCCGAAATACTTCGTTGTTCTGCTGATCTTAACAGCACTCGTAGCCAGCGCCGCTGCAGCCAGCTGGACCGGATTTGTGAGGACCGACTCCGGATCCTGGTCCATCTCCAGGGAGAGCTGCAACGTGAGCTTCATCTATGAGCAGTCTGTTGAGGGGCAGATATCGCCAGTGGACTACCACGGCAGAACCTTGAGTCCCTATTATTCTTCCTATACCGATGTGAATCTAAATGATGTACGTGTGGGCGAGAGAACTGCTGCATTGCAGGGCAGATACAGCAGCCAGGGTCTGCTCAAATTGCAGTCCAGAACCAATGGCTCGGTGGACATGGTAATCTACAAACCATCAGGAACCGACCTATATACAATCGACTTTTACGAGGTGTGGCCTGTAAACCTGAGCTACGACAGCAGCATGACCTACTCCGGACGGGAGATAAACAGCCGCGACTTTCTGGGCAACAACAGGGATTATATTGGTGCCAGCTTCCTCTACAATCGGGAGCTTTCAAAAGATAGCAGCCTAAATATGAGCCTTGAGAGGATGAATGCCACTGTAGTGGCCAACGACGAGGCCATTTATCAGGCCGATGTCATGGCCACGAGAGACACCAAATACAGGCTAAATTCACATAGCACAGGCATTGCTAGCCTCAGGCATATGCAGATCGGACCCGGAGACGAGATCCTGACTGAGGGCGACGAGCGGTTCGTTGGCGTATACGATCTGGTCAGGAGCATAGGCATGGGATCGCGCTTTGAGAACGTGGATATCGCTGATGACGAGATAGAATGGCTGCCATGCTGTCTTTCGGGCTTTGCCGGCATGGCACCTGCCGATCAGAAGGCTCTCGGATCGGCCAGGGGTATCTTTGACTGCACATGCTTCGAGGTTCCCTAAAGAGGCGTTTCGTTTTGAAGAAAGAAAGAATTTTTTTGGAGATGCTCATCCGACCAGGCATTCTGATGAGATTTCCAGGTCAAAGGGCGGTTTTTTTTCTTCTGGGCAGAATTGCCATGAAGATGATCGATCTTGCGCCCTTTGCTGGTACAAAAAAAATTGATCTATAGTATGCGTCTCAAGAGCTTTAGGGCATCGTGCTGTTGGCGGCAATCGCCTTATCAAAGGCGTCAACTGCATCCTGATATCTGCCTGCGGCGTTCAACATCAGTCCCATATTGTTCCAGGCCTCCGAGTAATTGGGATCAGCTATGGTTGCATTCTCGAATGCCTCTATGGCTTCCTGGGTCTGGTTGATGCTTGCCAGAGCCAGCCCCTTATAATTCCAGGCCATGGCGAATGAAGGATCGATCCTCACTGCATTATCAAAGGCTGCCACTGACTCTCTGGAATTGCCCAGGCTGAGAAGTGCCAGCCCCTTGTAATACCATGTCGTGGAGATCGTTGGGTCCAGCCTTATCGCCTCATCAAAGGATTCTATGGACTCGACGATCTGGCCAAATCTCAGGAGAGAAAAGCCCTTGTTGTTCCAGGCTTTCACATTTTTGGGGTTTATCTCCAGAGATTGATTAAATGCATCTATGGCCTGCGGGTGGCTGCCAAGGGCAGCCAGAGCCAGACCTATATTATTCCAAGCTGCCCATGCAAAATCCGGCTCGATCGATATGACCTTCTCAAAGGCCTCTATTGACTCGTTGTACATCTCCAGATTGAGCAGATCAAGTCCCAGGTTGTTCCATGCCATGTAGGCACTTGGATTTTCCCTGGTTGCATTTCGATATGCTTCTGCAGCTCCCTGATAGTCTCCCAGGTTATCGAGAGCTATGCCTTTGTTCATCCAGTAGTCTGCCATATTGCTCTGTGCAAAGGAAGGAAGCGCCAGCGTGGTAATTAGTAAAAGGCTAACAACTGATCTCTTCATGCATCGGCCCCTGTTCCATTATCTTTTGCTTTATTAATTAAGAACATTGTGGTATCTTATAGCCTGAAGCTGAAAAAAGATTCGTCCATTGGGGTGAGGCAAAGAATTGGAGCACTGAATTCGCATCGAGATAAGATGGTCAAGGATACGGATCTGTTGTGTTTGGCCTGTTGCATAGAGCCAAAAAGAAATCGCAACTAGCAGCAGTCATGCCATTTAAGCTACCTTGCAAAAGCGTTGGACCGGTCGGATAAATGGATCTTTAGGGCTACATGTCTCTTTTAACTTCGGGCTGTTTCGTGAGGCCAAGGCGACTATCTGAGGCCTGCGGTCAGCAGCGGTCCGGAATAAAATTCAGCACTGCTGCTCACCGCTCATCCTCCGATAGATCTCTTCAGCTACTTCAAGAGCTGAGACGCTGTTCATCTCAAGTCCCAGCTCGTCTGGCCCCAGTCCAAGGGCGATGCCTGCAAGCTGGGTCACATAGAGCACCGGCAGACCCAGCTCTTCCCCGCTTTTAGCCTCTGCCAAGCGCTGCTTGGCATCAAGCATGAGATGGCATAGGGGGCAGACTGCCACCACAGCCTCAGCGCCGGCCTGCCTGGCGCTACGGAGTATGCGAAGCACGCTCTCGCTTGTAGCCCCATCCTGTGGCATGAATATCGGGCCTCCGCAGCACAGCATCTTCAGCGGAAACTCGACCGGCTCTCCGCCGAGGCGGCGGATGAGGCTCTCTAAGACCTGTGGCTGCTCCGGGCTGTCAATCCCTCCCTTGGGCCTGGTGAGAAGACATCCATAGTAAGGGGCCACCCTGAGGCCCCCAAGTGGCACTACGACCCGCTTGCCTCCTTCCTCTCCCTCCAGCCCCTCCATTATGACCTCAAGGACGTGCTTGATCGTTGAGCCCTGGTACTTCACCTCAAGCACCCGGTTGACCCGATCCCTCAGTGTCCGGTCCTGCAGGCGAATTGCAGCATCTCTAAGGTTGCTGTAGCAGATTGAGCATGATGTCATCACCGGCAGACCGGTCCTGGCCAGGTTGCGGGCTGAGAGGGCGACAGCGAGGTCCTGATTTGAGCAATGAGTCGCTCCACAGCAATTCCAATCTGAGATCTCCTCGAGCTCCACACCCAGCGCCTGAGCTACCGCTCTTGTGGAGAGATCGTACTCCTTGCCTGTGGACCTGGCCACGCATCCGGGGTAATAGGCGAGCTTCATTGCCTATCCATCTCCTCAAAGATCCTTCTGATCTCGGAGATCCCTTCTATGCAACTGATCTGCCACGCGATCTTCCCTTTTGGCATCAGCTCTATCCCCATCTCCATTATCGGCACGGTGGATAACGGATTTTTAAGGGGATAGACAGCGGAGAGCATGAACTCCGAGATACGGCCACAGCTTTTGATCTGATCCATAAACAGGCGCTCAAACGCCTGATCCTTGTTGCGGCGCCCTTCCTGCTCGAAGATCTGCCTGAGTGCCGATACTACGGCTTTTGGCCTGATGCCACGAGGGCAGCGCACGGTACAGAGAAGACACGAGGTGCACAGCCAGATCGACTCGCATGCCATGGCCTCCTCCTTCCTGCCCTCCAGGACCAGCTGGACCAGCTTTCGGATGCTTGCGTCCATCAGGTGCGCTGTCGAGCAGCTTGATGAACAGGTTCCGCATTGTATGCAGGTCTTCACCTCGTCGCCGGCGAGGCGGATGGCCAGGTCTCGAAACTCCCGTCCGGTCTGATTCGTCATATGATGCCCGGATCCTATCGCTTCAGTCTCAGCCATATCATCCCTCCCTCTGCCCGGCAGATCCTTCTTCACTGCCTGCTTGAGCCAGCGCTTTGCCCCTCGATTGCATCATCCGCTGCCCGATCTTCTCGGCGGCTTCGGTTACAGGAGACCTCTCCCAGATGAGCCGAGCCTTGGGCTTTTTCATGACCGCCTCCACCTCTCTTATCTGTGCATCGATCAGCTTGAGCAGCTCAAGATCGCGCTTTGGGACCTCGATAGGCGGTAGGGGCACCTTCTCCATGGCCGGGGGAACAACCGTTGTCGAGAGGTCTGGCCTCCTCTTCTGCCCGGTAAGGATGGACGCGATCGCATCCCGCCACTCTGAGGCCCATGGCGTATCCAGGATGGGCGTATGTGAGACGCGGCTTCTGGAGACATCAATGCCTAAGCAGTGGCAGGCGTTTTTGCAGGCACCGCAGCGGATGCACTGCTCCTCGACCACGGCGATCCTGCCCTGGTCGTCGACATACCAACAGTCTGCAGGGCACACGTTGAAGCAGCCATGGCAGCCCAAAGGATCGCATTTGAGGAGATTGGTGCGGTCAAGCCTGATCTCCCCTTCAAATGGCCTCGTGACGTCCATCGCCTGATAGGGGCAGACAAGGGCACAGCGGCCACAGCCGATGCATTTCTCATTATCGACGTCTATTGAGCCTTTAAGGTCCAGCTGGGCCTCAAGCGGCTCGCCTTCGACCCGGATTGCCTCCTCCGGACATATTCCGACGCACAGCCCACAATAGTCGCACAGCTCCTCATCCACCAGAAGCTGCTGGTAAGGCACAAGGTTCCTCGGATCAGGACGGTCCTGGTCCAATAGCATAAAGGCCGGGCAGAACCGGGCACATATGCCGCACAGATTGCACTTATCCTTGTCCACCTCGATCTTGCCAGATATTCCCTCCCTAAGCTGCCCGAAGTCCTGTCTGGTATGGTCGAATTTGACTGTAATGGCATCCGTGGGACAGACCGGTTCGCATAGAGTGCAAGGCAGGCATCTATCGTTTGCAGTTGCCTTTCGCAGCAGGCGGGGGTAATTGGGGTCGTCCTTTATGTCCAGGTCGTTTGTGCGGAAGGAGAAGGCGTTTACCGGGCAGAAGTTGGCGCACATCCCGCAAAAAGCACATGCATCGAGGTCGATCAGCACAGGAGGTGCGTCGAGGCCAGTGGCTATCTCAATGAGGGGACCTTTTTGCAGAGCGCGCGTTGGGCACAGGTCCACGCAGATGCCGCAGCCTATGCATTTCTTATAATCGTAGTCAAGCACCTTGGTGGAGTCCTGGCTCTTCTGAACGGACCGGATCCTGGTGCCTTCAGCTTCCATCTCCTTGTCCAGCGGCATGACCATAGAATCAGGCCTCCTTCTGTTCCGCACCGTTCGGTGGCTTTTTGTTGGGATCTGCCTTATCGGTCAGGCCCGGCCGGATCGCCTGGTCAGCCGCCTGCATCAGCTCCGTTCCCACCGGCCCCAGGTCTTTGAGCTCCTCCACGAACTCCTTTACCGTGCGGGCAAGTATGTCGCCTTCGCTTGCCGCACACCAGGCTATACGAACACGTCGGGGGTCCAGACCGGCCTTCTCGAGAACGCTTCTGAGAACCTGCACCCTCTGTAGAGCCTGGAGATTTCCTTTGACGTAGTGACACTCGCCGATCCGGCAGCCCATAACCAGTACGCCTTCGGCGCCCCGGCGCAGAGCTTCCAGGATGAAGCTCGGGTCAACACGTCCGGCGCACATGACCCTTATTATGCGAGCGTTCGTCGGGTACTGGATGCGTGAGGTGCCTGCCAGGTCTGCCCCTGCATAGCTGCACCAGTTGCAGAGGAAGGCCACTATGAAAGGGTACTCCCCCTTGACCGCTGTCGCCGCCTCCACCTGTGCCATGATCTGCTCGTCAGTGAAGAGCCGCATCTTAATGGCGTCTGTCGGGCATGCTGCAGCACATGTCCCGCAGCCCTTGCAGCGGGCCTCCTCCACCAGTGCCGTTCCCTTGACGCTTATGGCCTTGCTGGGACATGTGTCCACGCAGAGCTTGCAGCCTATGCACCTATCCTGGTCGACGTATGCCACGGTTGGGTCCAGGTCAAGCTCTCCTTTGATCAAGAGCTGCATGGCCTTTGAGGCGGCAGCCGATCCCTGGGCTATTGATACCTGGATCTCCTTGGGTCCAGAAGCGCATCCTGCGATGAACACCCCGTCGATATGGGCTTCTACCGGCCTCATCTTGGGGTGGGCGATCTCAAAGAAGCGATCCGGCCGCCTGGCCAGCCCCAGCACATTTCCAATCACATCTGCCCCGGAATCTGGCTCAAGGCCAATTGACAGGACCACTATGTCGTACCTCTTGCGAACCGACCTGCCCAGGAACGTATCCTCGTAGTGCAGGTAGACGCCATCCTCTCCCTGCTCAACGCTTGAGGCCCGGCCCCGAACAAACCTTATCCCCAGACGTTGTGCCCGCAGGTAGAACTCCTCATACCCCTCACCGCCAGCCCGCATATCGATATAATGTATGCTGATATCAGCATCCGGATACTTTTCCTTTATCAGCTGGGAGTTCTTGAGCGAGGCCATGCAGCAGATGCGTGAGCAATAGAGGTTGCCAACCGTCTGGTCGCGTGAGCCAACGCATTGCAGAAACGCTATCGACCTGGCCACCTCCCCAGTGGATGGCCGGACAACCTCTCCGCCGGTCGGGCCTGCAGCGTTTAGCATCCTCTCGACCTGCAGTGTGGTCAGCACGTCTCTCAGCCTGCCGAATCCGAACTCCTCCTTCCTCTTGGCATCGAAGGGCTGCCAGCCGGTTGCCACAACTATGGCGCCAGCGTCGAGACGGAACTCCTGATCCTGCTGGTCATACCTGATGGCATCTGCAGGGCACGCCTCCTCGCATCGACCGCATCCTATGCATGCGTTCTCATCTATGCAGGCCACCAGCGGCACTGACTGTGGTATCGCCATATAGATGGCCTTGCGCTTGCCGATGGAGAAGTCGTACTCATTTGGCATCTCCACAGGGCACACCCCGGCGCACTCCCCGATGCAGCCTTTGCAGGCCGACTCATCCACGTACCTGGCCTTCCTCACTCCGGAGACCGTGAATCGGCCGACCGAGCCATCGATGCTGAGGATCTCCGAGTATGTCATGATGTTTATGAGAGGGTGAGCCAAGGCCTCCGCCATCTTTGGGGCAAGTACGCAGATCGAGCAGTCGTTGGTCGGAAAGACGTCGGTCAGAAGCGCCATATAGCCTCCTATGGTCGGCTTGCGCTCCAGCAGATAGACCCGCAGGCCGGCGTTTGCCAGGTCCAGGGCAGCTGATATGCCTGCCACCCCGCCGCCTACGACCAGCACGTCCCTGCTGACCGGCATGGTCTCGCTCTCAAGCGGCTGAAGCAGGCTGGCCTTGGCCACTGCCATGGCGATCAGGTCCTTCGCCTTTTGGGTGGCCAAAGCAGGCTCCTCCATATGCACCCAAGAGCACTGCTCCCTGATGTTCGCCATCTCAAGCATGTACTGGTTGAGCCCGGCCTCGCTTATCGTTCGGCGAAATGTGGGCTCGTGCAGCCTTGGCGAGCAGGCTGAGACAACCACCGCCTCAACTCCCAGCTCCTTGATGTCGTTCTTGATCGCGTCCTGACCGGCATCGGAGCAGGTGAACTGCAGGTCCCTGGCCACGACCACTCCTGGCAGGCTCTCCGCAAATCTCCGAAGCTCTTCCACGTCCAGGACGCTGGCTATGTTGAGCCCGCAGTGACAGACATAAACACCGATGCGCATTGGGGAGACTCCAGAAGATCCCTTTACCTAGCCTGACTTAAACCTATGGAGGGATCGATAATGTGCGGGCAACGAATCATCGCATCTCGTGTAATGCATCTTTTCGGATGGACTGACCTTTTTTTAGCAGAAAGATCTTCGCTGTCCCAATACCAGGCATTCCGAAGCGTTGAATATGGATGAGGGAGGCAAAGGTATGCATCATGCTGGTTTTAGCGCAATCGTCAGCAGTCATCCACACCCGGAGGCCAAGGAGGGCATGACCGGACGGTTCTGCATCCACAAAGGCGATATAACGCAGTTGCGGACGGATGCGATAGTAAATGCAGCCAACTCGTCTCTGCTGGGTGGAGGCGGAGTCGACGGCGCAATTCACGCTGCTGCAGGCCCCGGATTGATGGAGGAGTGCCGCTGCATCGGCGGCTGCCCAACAGGCCAGGCCCGCCTGACCAGAGGCTACCTCCTGCCTGCCAACTATGTGATTCACACAGTTGGGCCGGTGTGGCGCGGCGGATCATATGGCGAGGACGATCTCTTGGCAAGGAGCTACCAGAGCTGTCTGGCTCTTGCCATGGAGCACGGGATCAAGAGCATCGCCTTTCCGGCCATCAGCAGCGGTGCTTTTGGGTTTCCCAGGGAGCGGGCGGCCGAGATTGCCGTCCGGGAGATTGGATCTGGTCTTCGCTTCCTGGAGCTGGCAGTAGCCGTCTGCCACGACGCCGATCAACTCCGCATATACCGCGGGGAAGCGGCAAAGCAGGGCCTGGAATGGGAGCGGTTCTTATAAAGCGGCACCTTTTTTCGTCCAGGGAGGCCTGGGGGAAAAAGGCGGGCACCGGATCTGCGCTCGAACTTCCTGGTTTTCGGCAGCAAGATCTCGCCAGGTACGTAAGATATACGGCCCATTGTTCAAGGCTCCAGCCTGAGCTGACCCTGGCCGTAAAGCTCCTGGGCGACAGAATCCAGCGTTGAGCCCCTGACCTCCCCACCCTGGTCCAGGAGGCAGGCTATTCTCTTTTCTGCATACATCCTTTTCAAGGTCGCCATGTGGTCTGCCTGAGAATCCCTCTTGCGCCTGCAGAACTGGCACTGGCAGTCGCCACCCAGGACGTGGTTGATTATCATCGAGTCCACAGTCACACCGTGAGACTCCACGGTCTCAATCAGACGCACGGTCTCCATGACAGCCGCTTTTTCGGGTATTGTGACCACGGTCAGCGAGGCTGTGCTCTTGTCCAACAGCGCGTTTCGCATAGTCTCCGCCTTGATCCGCAGCCTCCTGGCCTCTGAGACGATCGAATCGCCAAAGCCCGGCTCCAGCATGTTCAGCAGGCCCATCCATTTGTTCTTTATGCCGAGCATCCGGCTGACAAGGCCGGTTGTCACTGCCGGCAGCTGCAGCAGCGGAAGGACCATGGCGGTGGGTGCAGAGTCTATCACCACAACCTCGTACATGCCTTCCATATACACATCGTATAGCCTGTCCATGAATACCATCTCTGCCACACCTGGAAACTGGGCCATGTCCTGGGGCCTGACCTCAACCTCAAAGAGGCTGAATAAGGCGTTGAACATGTGGCGGTATCTGGAGAAGAAGATCCTGGCCTCCTTCTCCACAGAAGGCTCGTAGGCGCTGAGGTGCTGGCCTATCATGGCGGGGCTGTCCCCAAGCTCCGACTCCAGTATGTCTGAGAGGGAGTGAGCCGGGTCCATCGAAAAGACCAGGGTCTCTTTCCCCTGTCCGGCTGACCAGAGAGCAGTGGAGGCAGAGCAGACCGACTTTCCGACCCCGCCCTTTCCTGCCACATAGATGAGTCGCATGGCCGATTCATCGGATCGAGACGATTTAACCTTATCCGGCTGCCGATCATCTCTCAAACGACAAGGTTGAGAACGGGATCCCCCTCGCGGGATAAAAAACAGCCCATCGAGATGCAAAGGATTAATAAGCAGCCTGGAAGAGGTGGCGGCCAGGATACCATTGAGGAAGGGCCATGAGCAGAAACATCAAGGTCGAGGAGCTGACCCAAAGACCGATTGAGAGTCAGGATATCGAGGTTGTGGAGCGCAAGGGCATAGGCCATCCGGACAGCGTGGCCGACGGCCTGGCTGAGGAGATCTCCCGCACCCTCTGCCAGGAGTACCTGAGCCGCTTCGGCCGGGTCCTTCACCATAATACCGACAAGATCCAGATCGTTGCCGGGCGGTCGCGGCCGTCCTTTGGTGGTGGCGAGGTGATCCAGCCTCAGTACATACTTCTGACCGGTCGGGCAACCCGCATATGCCAGGACAGGGAGATCCCGGTTGACACCATGGCCATCCGAACCGCCAGAAAGCATCTCAAGAAAGCCCTAACAAACCTGGACCTCGATACCCATGTTATCCTCGACTGCAAGATCGGCATGGGGTCGTCTGACCTGTGCGATATCTTCGACCGGGACGATGTGGCAATTCCAAGCGCCAATGACACGTCCTTCGGTGTTGGGTATGCCCCGCTATCCGAGACCGAGCAGATCGTGTACCGTACCGAGCAGTCCCTTCTCGAGCTGCGCTCACGCTTTCCGTCCATAGGCGAAGACATTAAGGTGATGGGGCTGCGGGACGGCCAGGTCATCAACCTGACCGTTGCATGCGCCATGGTGGATCGCTATGTCGACGACCTGGATCATTATGTCCAGATCAAGCGGGATATCGTGAAGGAGCTCGCCTCCAGGGCCCGGGCCATGACCAAAAGAGAGGTCAATATCCAGATGAATGTCGGAGACGACGTGAAGAGCGGATCAGTCTATCTGACCGTTACCGGGACCAGCGCCGAGATGGGTGACGACGGAGCGGTTGGCAGGGGCAACAGGGCCAACGGACTTATCACGCCCAGCAGGCCGATGAGCCTGGAGGCAACATCTGGCAAGAATCCCATCAACCACGTGGGCAAGATCTATAACCTGCTCGCAAACCTGATGGCAGCCCAGATAGCCCGTGATGTGGAGGGGATCGAGGAGGTTTACATCAAGCTCCTCTCCCAGATCGGCAAGCCAGTTGACCAGCCCCACGTGGCCTCGGTGCAGGTGGTCTTGAAGGACGGCTACCGGCTGTCCGCAGTGCAGAGGCAGGCCCAGGAGCTGGCAGACATGTGGCTGGCAGATATACCAAAGGTCCAGCAGATGATCTTCCGCGGGGAGCTGCCCACATTCTGAAAGATCTGACGGAGCGTGCCCTGTCTTCATAATGGTCCGGGTGGGCAGCGAGGTCCCCACCCGCCGATTCTATCAGGAGCAGTCAGTCTGGCATAGTTGCGCAGCTGGGCGTGCCAGGATAGCCGCCAGATGCCACCAACAATGGATGGCGGGCCAGCCCAAGGATGGTCTTGGTCGCCTCGTTGGCTTTTGCACTCGGAAGGGCTTCTCAAAACTCGAAGAGGGACTTTTGCTGCTTCTGATCCTGCTGCTGGCCCTCTCTGGCCTTCTCGCTCTCTGCCTTTGGAGGCCGACCCCTCCTCTTTCGGACAGGCTGCGCAGGCTTCTCCGCTCGCTGGCAGTCTGCTCCTTTATCCGCATCGTCGGGTGCAGATGTATCTGCCTTTGGATCATCCGTCCCTTTGGCCTCGACCGATGCTCCATCTTCCTGATCAGGAGGACTTTTGACTGCTTCTCCCAACCCTTTCCGAATCTCCAGCAGCCGCTCAGACTCCTTTAGCAGCTCAGCCTCTTCAAATATGGATTGGACCTTCCTGGTGGTTGGGCTGCTCTCGATCAACAGGGCGATCTCCTCGGCGTTGAGATCCAGCAGGGCTGCCACCCGGGGCCCCATCCCCTTATCCCGAAGCAGCCTGGAAATGAACTCCGAAAGCTCCGTTCTGGCGTAGCCAACGCCCACATGACAGTGCCTGCCGATCTTCTTGGCAGCCGAATCACGAACGTTTCTCGCCTTTCTTGTCTGTCCCAGCCGCCTCCAGAGGCTGGGCGGCTTGAAGGCCACGTAGCCGCCCTTTCTCCCGGATTTTGCTGCCGAGATCCCGCCAGTCATGAAGAAGCTGGCGTAGCGCCACATCCCGTAGTTCTGGCGAATCCTCACCCTTCCAAGGAATATGTCGGCACGTGAGAGGCTCTCAAAGCCCCGGTAAAGGTCAGGCCCCTTGTAAACGGCAGGCAGGTTCTCGTCGATCCAGTGCACCAGATCCTCCGGGCTCTCGTCCAGATCGTAGCTTGACTTAAGGGCGGAGGTGGCGGATGATCCTCTGAATATCCCATCCAAGACCCTGAAGATGGATGCCTTCACATCCCTTTCGCCTGTTGCCACGTCCTCCACAGTCAGCCTTGAGAGCCCTTCGGCTGCAGCCTGAAGGTCGTTTATGGCTGAGCGTAGGTCGCCTCCTGCAGACTCCGAGATGCTCATGAGGGCTTCTGGCTGGCATTCCAGGTTTTCAGCCCGACATATCTCTCTCAGGGCCAAAGCCACTGTGGTTGCCCGAATCGACCTGAACTGTATGGCAAGGCAGGCATCTCGCAGGGGCTTCTCCATTGCGTAATACTCGTTTGCTATGAGCAGAATGGGCTGGGCGGTCTCCCTGACAAGCCTCAGGATAGCAGCGGCACCTCCCCTATCGTAAGTACCGTGGAGGTTGTCTGCCTCATCGATGACTATCAGCCGGCGGCGGCCTGAGAACGTCTTAGCCTGTGAGGCAGGGCCGACAACCGCGCCGATGGCCGTGGCAGTTCGCTGGTCTGAGGCGTTCATCTCGATCGCATCCCAGTCCATCTCCTGGGCAAGGGCAAGGGCGGCCGACGTCTTGCCGACGCCTGCCGGGCCGTAAAGGATAGCTGCCCGCTGCTCTGGAGATCCGGATTGCCAGGCCGCTGCCCAGGAGCGCAGCAATGAGATCGCCTTGTCGTTTCCCAATATGTCGTCAAGGCGGGACGGCCGGTATTTCTCTACCCATCTGGACTGCATCACGACCCTCCTGCATGCATCTGCCCAGAAAAAGCTCTGAGGATGATGAAATCTCTCACCTTGCAGTCCACCTGCAGCCGGGCGTTACCATGCCCCTTCTCTTCCGCTGATCTCCTGGACCGGGATCTCCCAGATCACCATGGGGATCTTTGCCAGCATCTCCCTCGACGGCACCTGTCCCCCATGGCCTCCCATGCCCCGCTCGGAGAATATCCGAAACATCCTATCCTTGGACTCTGAGCTATCCGAAAGTTTCGCCTGGCCGGTCACAATCACCGATCGCCACTGCTGGCCGCAGAGCTCGTCCACCTCGAAACAAATATTGGGGTTGGACATTGCCATCTGCACCTTCCTGCCACCCGGGCCTGAGTGCAGGAATATACATCCGTCGGCGAAGACATACGACATGGGAACGACATAGGGGTGGTCGCCGCAGAGTCCAAGGCGGCCGTACCGACCGCGGGAAAGCAGAGACTCGCACTCCTCTCTTGAAAGGCCTATGGGTTTCATGCTACTTGGTTTGCCGCTGGCAGCGATAAATTTGTTGGCCCGATTTCGGCTCTTCGAAACCTGGCTCAAGAAAAATGACCTTGACTGCCAAAATCCACAGCTGCGCTTTGAGCTATCAGTCGATGAGTCCCTTTGGCACGTCTATGCTCGCGATGGAGTGCTTGAACAGCAGGTATGTCCTGGGCCCTGCATCAAGGACGACTTCGTAGGCGTTGAACGATACCAGCTTTCCAGCCAGCGGCCTGCCGTCGTTCATCCTGATCATCACCTGCTGGCCCTTCAGCTTGGGCAGGAATTGGGGCATTCTGGGCTTTTGGGCCTCGGAATCTTCAGAAAATCCATTATCGCCTTTTTCTTCTGTCATAGCTCCCTCTATCATGAGTAGGTGCGCTGCTTTTATAAATCCTACTGTGGGCAATTTGCCAGCAAGCCCAGGCATGACAGGTCACAAATCTCCCCAGCAAGTGGTCTATTCCCAGTTGCCGATGGACCTTTTCCGTTCCATTGCCCGAAAATCACGGCTCTCCGGGTCATCAATCAAGTACGCGGCAAAAATCCCCATTCGATAGAGCAGCTGCCGCAAGGGCAGAAGGATGATTTGGGGTAGGCGGATGCATCAAGTGCACAGACAAAGGCCGCAGGCGCGTCTTCTACTGCAAGCAGGCCCGCATATGCAGGCTCTGCCCAACCACGGATGGCAAGGCAAAAAAACACTGCCTTATGGCAGGCTCAGGCACACGCATCTGGCAAATTGCAGGTCAGTCTCATATCTTTAATGCAAGTCTCACTCAATCGTCTCTTTTAGCCGTCTGCCGTACCTATTCAGGTCATGCAGATGATGGGCAAGCCCCGGTCGTCCAAATCGCCCGGATCGATCTCCAAAAAGGTTTTACCTTTGGGAAGCGTTGCAGGTGGGGATGTTTCGAAAGATCCTGGTCGCCAACCGCGGTGAGATCGCCATACGAGTGATGAGGGCCTGTCGTGAGCTGGGTGTGTCCAGCGTGGCCATATACTCCGAGGCTGACAAGAACGCGCTCTTCGCAAACTACGCAGACGAAGCCGTATTCGTGGGCCCTTCTCCCACTTCTCAGAGCTATTTGAAGATGGAGAACATAATCAAAGCAGCCCTGGACACAGGAGCGGAAGGGATACATCCAGGTTACGGTTTTCTATCGGAGAACCCGGTATTCGCCAGGCTGTGCGAGGAAAACGGCATAGTATTCATCGGGCCAGCAAGCTACTCCATCGACGCCATGGGCTCCAAGATAACCGCCCGCCAGACGATGAAAGCGGCCGGTGTGCCCATCGTTCCTGGTGTCGAGAAGGGGATATCCGACCCGCAGGAGGTTGAGGAGATCGCGGAGCAGGTTGGCTTCCCGATTATCCTCAAGCCGGCCGCAGGCGGCGGCGGAATCGGAATGAAGATCGTGGACGGGCCGCAGGATCTGGCAAGTGCCCTCTCGTCCTCTCAATCAATAGCTCGATCTGCCTTTGGCGACGACACGGTCTATGTTGAGAAGTACCTCCCAGAGCCACGACATATCGAATTTCAGATCATGGCAGACAACCGGGGAAATACTGTCTATGTATCCGAGCGTGAGTGCTCGATCCAAAGACGCCATCAGAAGCTAATAGAGGAGTCCCCTTCACCTGTAATGACCCCTGAGCTGCGCAAGAAGATGGGCGATATTGCCGTTCGTGCTGCAAAGGCCATCAGATACCGTTCAGCCGGAACTGTGGAATTCATGTACTCCAGGGGCAATTTCTACTTCCTGGAGATGAACACCCGGCTGCAGGTCGAGCATCCAATCACCGAGATGGTGACCGGTATCGATCTGGCCAAGGAGCAGATCATGGTGGCCTCTGGAGAGGACCTGGGTTTTTCCCAGGACGAGATAGAGATCCGGGGCTGGGCAATCGAGTGCCGCATCAACGCCGAGGATCCCCTGCGCGACTTCGCACCATCCCCCGGAAAGCTGAGGAGGTATCGGAGCCCCGGCGGTCCGGGCATCAGGGTGGACAGCGGGGTCTACACCGGCTATGTGATACCTCCGTACTACGACTCCCTGATATCCAAGCTGGTTGCCCATGGCCGCAACAGGGCTGAGGCAATAGTCAGGATGCAGCGGGCCCTTTATGAGTATATCATAGTTGGGGTAGAGACGAACATAGCGTTCCACAAAGCGGTCCTGCGCAACGACCGGTTCAGGCAGGGGGATATCAACACCCATTTCATCAAAGAGGAGAACATAATGGACGACGTGAAGAAGGTGGCTCAGGAGGATATGGTGAAAGGGGCCACTTTGGCCTCCTCGCTGGGAGCAGATACCAGAAAGATCGCGGCCATCGCGGCAGCGGTCGATTCGTATCTCTCCGCCACACAGATCGTTCCGGGAAACAGCGTGAAGGGGAAGAGTTGAATCCTGTCCTGGCCTACCTGCTTCCCAGGACAGGTTCCTGGGTTTCCGGGATGGAGGTGTCAAAGGAACTTGGGATAAGCAGGGCCGCGGTCTGGAAGCATATCCACAAGCTGCGTGCCCTTGGCTGCACCATCGAGACATCGCCCCGGCATGGCTATCGCCTCACTGCCGGCGGCGATATCCTGGCACCTGAGACCATCGATATTCGGACAAAGATTCTGGGAACCTGCATCGTCTTCTCCGAGTCGGTAACCTCCACCAATGAGGTCGCCACGAAAATGGCCAGGTCGGCAAAGGACGGCACCCTGGTCCTATCGCTGATCCAGACTGCAGGAATGGGGCGACTGCAGAGAAGCTGGTCCTCTCCTCCCGGCGGGATATGGATGAGCCTTATTCTTAAGCCCGAAATCCCGCCGGTCCTCTCCCCCCGCATTGGTATGATGGCAGCTGTGGCAGTAGCATCGGCCTTGCGAAGGGCTGGCTTTCATGCAAAGATAAAGTGGCCAAACGACATCTTGATCGGGGATCGGAAGGTCTGCGGAATACTGATTGAGCTTGGTGCTCAGATGGATCGTCTGGAATATGCAGTTGTCGGCATTGGAATAAATGCCAATGTGAATGATGAGGCGCTCCTAGAGGAATGTGGCGCCACATCGCTCGGAAAGGAGCTTGGCAGGACGGTGGATCGGTCGGAGATCATCTCCTGCGTCCTTGAGGAGCTGGAACTTCGCTACCTTGGGCTGGGAGCCGAGTTCCAGGAAATTCATCGTGAATGGGAAGCCTTTTCTGCCACGCTTGGCCAGGAGGTAATGGTGATCGGATGGTCGGGCAATGGGGATTTGGCAGGCAAGGCGGAATCGCTGGACCAGGATGGCGCCCTGATAGTTGGGACCTCTCAGGGTCTGGTGAGGGTTCTGGCCGGAGATTGCCGGCATCTGCGACCTTTGAACCGATCGGGTTGCAGATCGACCGCGGCTCGACCGGGGTCTGAGATATGAAGCGTCATGTCAGGGGCATAGCCAGGGACGCCCTTGCCTTCATCCTTGAGGCATCTGCATCCGCGCTACCGACAGAGTTCGCAGGCCTCCTCGAGGCCAGGGACGGGGTGATAACCGATATCCTGATCCTTCCCGGGACGGAATCATCGGAGCGTTCTGCCTGGGTCAAGCTCTACATGCTGCCCAACATGCCGATTGTGGGGTCTGTGCATAGCCACCCCACCAGCAATCCACGTCCCTCTCAGGCAGACCTTGGATTCTTCGCCCGCACCGGAAACTGCCATATAATCGCAGCTTACCCCTTCGACGAGAGAAGCTGGCGCTGCTACGATGCCTCCGGACGCGAGAGGGAGCTTTCAGTTATGGACGTGGATGTAGAGGATTACTCCGGCGATGATACAGGAGGGGACCATCTCTGACGAGAGTAATGGCCACAGGCACTTTTGACCTGCTTCATCCAGGCCATCTCCTCTACCTGCAACGGTCCAGGGATCTTGGAGATGAGCTTGTGGTCGTTGTGGCCAGGGACGGAAACGTCAAGCACAAGCCCAGGCCGATAGTGCCTGAGGATCAGAGGCTGAGGATGGTGGCAGCTCTGAAGCTGGTTGACAGGGCGGTGCTTGGATCGGAGTTCGATATATTCGAACCTGTGAGGTCTCTGCACCCAGATGTTATAACCCTGGGATATGACCAGTACATCGATCCGGTTTGGTTATCATCCCAGCTTGTCAAGAGGGGGATAAAAGCGCGTGTGGTGCGAATAGAAGATAAGGACCGATGCCCTCTGTGCAGCACCAGGAGAATCGTGGCCAGGGCGGTGGAGATACGGGGCGTCAAAGCCCCTTAACGACCACGGACCTTTCGCGTCTCTGTGCCACAATCGTCAGCTACTTATATTGAACACCTGTCTCAAGACGTATGCCACGGGTAGCTGTTGGCGGTACATTCGATCCCATTCATGACGGTCACCTTGCCTTGCTCAAGAAGGCCTTCGAGATGGCTGGCAAGGATGGAACCGTGGTGATCGCGCTTACCTCCGATCAGATGGCCCGAAGCACCCGAACTCGCCAGGTCAAGGATTTCCAGACCCGGCTGGATAACCTGAAGAAGATCCTCAAGGAGAAGCTTGGGGTGGAGCGCTTCGAGGTGGAGCGGATCCACGATGTATTCGGCTCGGCCATAGAAGACGATTACAGCTACATCGTGGTCTCCCCGGAGACCATGGCAATGGCATGCAGGATAAACGAGATAAGGCGCGAGAACGGATTTTCCCCCATCAAGATCGTCCAGATAGATTACAGGATGGCCGAGGACAACATACGGATAAGCTCGACCCGTATCAGCGAGGGAAAGATAGACTCTCACGGCAAGCTGGCCGCAGGCACATGATCCCAGAGCCTGAAAGGATAGAAAAGCCTGCGGGACATCTATCGAGACCCTATACATACGGGAGATAAATCCCGATCTCTATTCCACTTTTAGCGAGCGGCTGACTCTCTTATAGACCTTTTTAGCTGCCCGCCCGGCTGTCAGGCGAGTCGGAGTCCGATGGCCGATAAAATCCGTGCGTCCCCGTCGGATCTCCTCAAGCGCCTCCTCTTCGGTTGCCGCATCCAGAAGCGTAATTCCCAGGCCCACAGTCTCCACCATGTGGGAATCGCTACCGGCGACCATTGGCATGCCCCTTTTCCTCGCCTCTATCTTCGCTCTGAAGTTGGATATGCCGAAAAGGTACTTGGAGTTGTAGACCTCCACCGCATCAACTGGAGGCATCCTACCTATGGCATGGCGGAAGAGGTGATATGGGTGGGGCAGGACGGTTATCCCCCCCAGATCGCGGACCGCCTCAATCGTCGCCTCAGGAGACATGCCAAGGGGAGGCAGCTGGTCCACACCAAGTATCAGGAGGTGGCCTTCAGAAGTATTGACCTCAGCACCCTGGATGATTATCAGGTCCGGATATCTCTCGACGGCTATGCGCTTGGCTTCCAGCGATCCGGCAAGGGTATTGTGGTCGGTGATGGCCAGGCCGTTTAGCCCCATCTTTCTGGCCTCTGCCAGGATCTGGTGGACCCTGGCTTTTCCGTCAGAATGATCGGAGTGGATGTGGAGATCAAAGCGCATCATGATCTTGCGGGTCGGTGACAAATCCCTTCCAGGCGGTCAGGGCTGCGGTGGCAGGCGAGGCAAGATAGACCCTGCCTCCCCTGCCCATGCGTCCGGGGAAGTTCCTGTTTGACGTTGAGAGACAGACCTCTCCATCTCCGAGTACTCCCATGTGGCCGCCGAGGCAAGGGCCGCAACCTGGCGTGCCGATCATTGCTCCGGCCTTGACGAGGTCCTCGATTATCCCCAAATGAAGCGCTGATAACAGAACCTCTCTTGATGCCGGTATGACCAGTGTCCGCACCGATACCCGTCTATTGCGCAGGATGCGTGCTGCCACATCCAGATCCTCCAGCCTGCCGTTGGTGCAGGTACCTATGAATACCTGGTCCACAGGCATGCCTTGCAGATCCCCCACAGGTCTGACGTTGTCCACCCTGAACGGCTCGGCGATCATCGGCTCGGCGTCGGTTACGTCCAGCTCCAGGCAGTCCTGGTAGGATCCTGGATCTGATAGCACCCTGTCGTATGGGACTGCTGTCCGGTCAGCCAGGTACTTGTCGGTTAGCCGATCTGGCGGGACCACGGCTGCCTTTGCCCCCATCTCGACGCCCATGTTGCAGAGGGTCATCCTGCTCGCAATGCTCAGGCATTCTGGCACGTGACCGGTGAACTCGACGGTCTTGTAGGTGGCTCCGTCTGCCCCCAGCCGGCCGATCACCATCAAAGCGAGGTCCTTGGCATAAACCCCGCGGGGAAGCTGTCCTGTCATGCGAACCTCCAGGGTCTCTGGCACCTTGAACCAGAGCCGGCCCCGGGAGTATATCTCGGCCATATCGGTAGCTCCAACACCTGTCCCCAGAGCCCCAAGTGCCCCGTACGTGCATGAATGGGAGTCAGCGCCAACCACGAGAGTCCCCGGAAGGACAAAGCCCATCTCTGGCAGCACCTCATGACAGATTCCACAGCCGCAATCAAACAGGTTGGAAATGCCTTGCTTTCTTGCCCATGCCCTGACCTCGGCCTGCAGGGTTGCGGTCAGATCCGTATTGGCCGGGCAGAGGTGGTCGAACGGTATGACTATTCTTGACGAATCCCATACCTGGTCAGATCCCATCTCCGAGAACGCCTTGATGGCCAGGACCGATGTCCCGTCATGAGACATGGCGCAGTCGACTCTCGCCTCGACTATCTGGCCTGCTGAAGCCGGCGATCCAGAGGCCCGGGAAAATATCTTCTCGCTTAGGGTTGGCAGGAGGACCCCTCCGGAAAGAGGATCTTTAAGGCCCCCTTTACTCATCCCACCGCGGGAGCATGAAGGCTATGTCTTCAGGCGGGTGGCGGTACAGACGGGCACCCTGTCGCTTCTGGTCCAGGACATGGCCTATGATGCCTATGCTGCGGCCCAGCGCGAAGAGCCCGTTCAGATATCCGTACCTTAAAACGTCATCTATATCCTGCTTGGTAAATGTATCGCATGAGCTCATCAGGTCGATGAACAGGATGCCGATGCAGCCATCCACGTTGAGTATCAAGTTGCCCTTCTTGGCCGTGGTCAGCCTCTCCACCTGTAGCGCATAGTTCAGCAGATCGGTCCTGGCGAAGTTGCGACGGGCGAAGTCTATCAGAAGCTGGACCCGCTTGTCCGGATTTTTCACGCTCTTTATCCGGTGGCCTATTCCAGGTATATTGATTCCCTTCTGCTTCATCTCGGAGACGAACTGCTCAGGAGTCAGTCCGGAATCGGATGCCCTCTTGAACTCCCTGGCTGCATCATCGATAGCTCCGCCGAAGCGGGGACCGATCGTCAGAAGACCGCTGGCCAGAGAGGTCACCAGATCTTTTCCTGCACATGATGCTACGATGGCGTTATGGGCCGCAGAGACTGAAGGGCCGTGGTCTGCCACTATCTGAATCACTATCTCGATGAACTGGGCAGCATAGTCGGGCAACTCCTTTTTAAACCAGAGAAGGCCGATAACACCGCCGATGCCGATCCTGCTGTCCATGACCTCGGTGATGGGCTTTCCTGCGTATAGCAGCTCCTCACCCCGGTCGTCTGAGATCGTACAGATGAAGGTTGTTGGCCGTCTTATCAGTCCGGTCGATAGGGCCTTGCTGTAGTCCGCGGGGATCTTCGGGGCTTCCGGTTCTGCTGCCTGCTTGACTTTCCCCTCGGCGACCAGCCTGTCATAGACCATCTTTATCTGATCCCCATAGCCATCGAAGCTGTCCGGTACATTGGCTCCAGCGTCCCGGAAGGCCTGGTTCTTGGCAGCAGCGGTCTCCATTGCAGTGTCTGCCTTGGCTCCTGCATGACCGAACTGGACGCTTCCAGGCAGGAAAGATGCGCAGGTTCCGGTTACCCAGGCCACGAGAGGCTTGCTGATCTTTCCCTCCTTCAGAGCCTTGATTATCTGGTACTCGTCCTCGCCTCCCAACTCGCCCAGGCAGGCTATCATTGCGATATCCAAATTGGCCTCATATCGCATGATGTGGTCAAGCATGGTCGAGCCGGGGTAGCGATCGCCTCCAGTGGCTATGCCCTCTCGAATTCCGTTCGAGTTCCTGGAGATTATGTTGAACGCCTCGTTGAGCATCCCGCCGGACTTGGATACAAAGCCAACACAACCCGGCCGATAGAGCCTTGAAGCGATGATGTTCTCGGTGGTCCCGGCGGTATTCCCGATCTTGAAAGCGCCTGCAACCATCCCGCCAACCGTCGCAGGCCCTATTATGACCTTGCCGGCTTTCTTAGCAGAGGCTGCCATGATCCTGGCCTGCCGTTCCGGCACGCCTTCGGCAATTACAGCCACCGTCTTGATGCTGGGCTGGTTCAGGGCATCCATGGTGGTCTCAAAGGCCGACCTGTGAGAGGCGAAGTTCACCATGACGTCGGCTTCGGGATGCCTGGCAACTGCATCGGAGATCGTCTTGTACATTGGCAGCAGGATCTCCCCGGTCCCCCAGAAAGCTTTGTGAATGCCGGCCCGGGTGGGATTGATTATGGCTGATACGCTGGGCTGGTCCCTCTTGCAGACGTAATCGAAGTCCAGCATCCTCTGAATGGCATTAGTCTGATAACCATACACAAAGGCCATTGTATTCCTGTCAAATAGCAGGTAATCTGGTCTCTTCTGGCTCATTCTCCCTCTCCTTAAGCTATCCCATAAACAGCCACAAATCCTTTTTCCGCTCCCTCAAGCCTTCTCCAGGGCCAAAGGCACTATCCTGGTCATATGGGTCTCAGGCCCGTAGACATCGATTGGGATCCCCAGCTCCTCACCCAGAGATCGCATGAGACGCAGCCCCTCCTCGTAGTTTGGCCCGCCCCTCCTCACATAGATCTTTATGCCGTGCTCCTTCAGACGGGCCTGATACTCCTTGATAGCCATCACAATTCCCTTGAAGGTGCTTGCCACATCGGTGAAGTTGGCTATGGCGCCTCCTATCAGCAGTATCTTACCCTGCGGGTGTCTGCTCCTGGTCATCAGGTCCAGGATCGTGCACGTATAGCGGTAGGTGTCCTCGGTATTGGGATCGCCGCTGTACTCGCCGTAATTGCACAGCTCCGAGGAGTGGCCCAGGTCGCAGATCGTATCCGTGTAGATCACGCTGGCACCGCCGCCTGCGATCATGGTCCAGACCCGACCCGACGGATTCAGAATGGTCAGCTTAAGAGAGGCACCAGTCCTGGCATCCAGCTCCTTTATGTAGAGCTCCTCTCTGGAGAGGGCCCTGCCGAAAGGCTCGGGAAACTCAAGGTCGCCCCATGTCTTTTTCTGCCAGTAAGCCTCGGCATCATCCAGCTTGGCGACCAGATCCAGGGGTACTATGGACCCGTCGCAAAGCGTGAAGGGATTGATCTCGAGATAGGTGAATCCCAGATCAACGTAAAACCGGTAAAGGGCTTCGAGGAACGATGCTACCTGATCGGCCCGCAGCTCGGCCTTATCTGCCACAGCCTTCTTAAGATCTATCCCGTCAAGACCCTGCAGAACATGCACCGGGATCTCAATTACCTGGTCCCACCTGCTCTCCACCGAGATGCCTCCCTGGGTGGAGAAATAGATTATGTCGTAATCGTTGCTGGCCCTGATGGCGACGTAGTACTCCTCTTTGTGAGGTATGTAGGGTTCTATCAGGAAATGATCCAGCCTGCCGCTCACGCCACCGATGACGACCTCGCTGTTCATCTTGGAGCCTATGAACTTCCTGGCCTGCTCGAAGTCGACGTTCAGGAGCACCAGCCCGTGCAGCCCCCTCTTTCCGAACAGCTGGTCTGGCTTGACGACAAGCTTTCGGTCCAAAAGCCATGGATTCTGATCTGCCAGCCGGTCAAAATCGGTATCATGTCCGACTAAAACCACCTCGCCTTTATAATTGAAATCGGGCATGTAATCAGGCATAAACCGGGCAAGCAATCTCTTGGCATCGAATTCCCTAATGCCTCTCTGCGCCATTCATAAACCACCTTCCCACAGGCAATGTATTTCTCATTTAGAAACTTTTCCAACCGGAAAACGCGTTCCGGCTGGAAAAGCTTACATACTCCGCAGCCCCGAAGAAGAACATGGACTGCCCCCGCTGCGGAAAATCCTGCTTCAAGCCCGCCTCGGAGGTCTTGGATCAGGTTCCAGGCATCTATATGGCCTGCCCGCATTGCGCGCCGCTGCCAGCAGTCGATCACACAGCTCCCCGATCCAGATGCAAGATCCATCACCTCAGCCGCTGCGAGGCCTGCAATAAAGCGCCCCTGGATCTGGTTATGATGGAGGCCCTTGAGGTCCTCGTGGACGAGGGCCTTCGCGACAGGGATCCGCCCCTGCGCAGCGTCGGCACACCTCTCGTGACAGTCGGCTATCCGCTGCCCTTCGCGCCCCGGCTGGGCAAAGACAGCCTGATCCTTCTGACAGATCGCATCGATTCCCGGGCAGCCGCCAGACTTCTCCGGATTCCGGAGATAAAGGGCGTGATCAGGGGGACTGGAGTTCCCGGCGTCGCAGGCCCAAATGCAAAGGGGCTATCCTGGGAACTTCTCGCTGGCTGCGACCTGAGGAGCGACGTTATACAGAGCATATTCGGTGAGCTGCTTATCTACAGGAGCCAATCCCAGGTGCACATCGAGTTTTCCAGAAAGGACGCACCCAAGATCAGGAGGCTTGAAGGGCTGCCACTCTCAGGCCGCTTCGTGGTCGATGCCACATGCGGGCCTGGCACTCTGGGATTGACAGCCGCATTAGCCGGCTCAAAAAGGGTTGTGTTAAACGATATCTGGCTGCCGGCGGTCGAGAACACAATGATGAACCTGGAGGCCAACCGCGATGTCCTGGGCATCGATTGCATCGAGTGGGCAGAAAGGCCGAATCGAGATGCTTTGGTTGGAGATGAGCCGCTGCTGGTTGGCAGCGCAAGCGGCTCGTGTGATTTCCAGGTATATCATGGCGACCTGTACCACCTCTTCCCTCATACCGGCAGTGCAGACATTGTCCTGGTCGATCCTTTTCCGGGAATGTCGTTTTCGGATCTTCAAAAGGGTGCCTGGGCCAAGGAGATCGTGATAATCTGAAACGTCCTCCTCAAGACCAGGCGTCTGGACCAGAATGCCCTGGGACGGTCTAAAAAAAAGATAGCACCGGCAGGAATGCCGCAGCCCAATTGAAGCCGGAAGATTGCTAGGAAGCCGGACGATTGCTAGAAGAGCTCTTTTGGAAAGCTGAAACAATAAGCGGAGATTGTATATGTGGGACAGCGCGGATTCGAACCGCGGTTCAAGCGTCCCAAACGCTCGAGGATGGACCAGGCTACCCCACTGTCCCGCCATGATTCCTCTCCAGGAGCTTGGGGCCGCCCCAGGAGACGAATCTCCCCATTTGAGAAGGTTATAAAAAAGCCTTTCTCCCGGCAGGTATCAGGAACTTGTCCGGGTCTCTTTGGCCCACGCCTCATGGATGGGGTCGAAGATCCGCGAGCCAGTTCAATGAGCAGTAGCGCGTGAAATTGCCACCCGATCAAGCTCCAAACCAGCCCTTCTCAGGAGGGATGGGCAGCGTCGCGCTGCACTTTAGCCTGGCAGATTGCATGAATGCCAAGATCCGTCTTCAAACGCGAATCTCGCAGGCGCTCACAGCAGGTATCGGCACTACGACTGATAGATCAGATGATCGCAGGCGAAGGAAAGCGCAGATCTCGACCTCGGACGTCGGTCAGCAGCAGCCTAATCTGCCGTACCTCTCCTGCGAAGGTTGGGGTCCTGCCGCTCGATCTTCTTCAGAAGGTAGGCAGTTGCCAGGCCACCGGCAACGGTCAGGAACCAGAGCTGGATCAGCCGGCTCAGGATCGTGGCTGCCACGGCGGCAGGCTGGGGCACTCCTACTGCCGCAAATAGGGTTATCATGACTATGTCAACAAGGCCAATTCCCCCCGGGAGCACCAGAGGCAGCATCTGGAGAAAGATCATGACCGCGTAGACCGCGAAGATCGCTCCGATCGAGACCTTCACCCCCATGGACTGGAATGTGACGAAGGCCACGAGGTTCATGCTGAGCCAGGCGGCAAACGCCCAGAGGGTGCTGACGGCAATAGTCCGGCGGTGGTCGGTAAATGCGGTCATCGATCGGTGAAATTCCTTGACTATGCCGAGGCAGATCTGGCGGTCCACCTTGACGTGAAACCCCCTCTCCACCCAGTGAAGTATGGTGACTATTATGCCCTCCAGCCATGTGCTTGAGAAGCATATCCCTACAAAGATCGCGTTTATGCCCACCAGGACCACGGTTATTGCCGAGCATGCTGCCAGGGCCCAGGTCGGAACATCCGCGAAGAGTATCAGGTAGCCCATGCCCAAAACCGTCCCGGCTATGAATGGTATCGCGGTTATCATGCGGGTGGCTGCAACCGTAGCTGAGGACTTGTCGAGGCTGGAGCCTGCTGCGATCTTCTCCATAAAGTAGATCCTGGCGGTCTCCCCTGAGAAGCTTCCCGAGGGAATCAGGTTGTTTAGGAAAATGCAGGACAGGTACATCAGGAAGACGTCTTTGACAGCCACCTGGTAGCCAAACTTGATGGCTACCCGTTTCCATGCCAGGCCGTCGAAGAGCACGCCCAACAGGGCCAGCCCGAACCCCAGCGCGAATACATAAGGGTTCACCGATTGCAGGGTCGCGAGTATCTCGGAGAGGCCCAGATGATAGAGGTATATCAGGTAGAGGGCCATGCCTACAAACACCAGGCCTATCGATTTTCTGGCATTGAGGGTGGGAAGCTCTACCTGCTGACTCACGATCTAACGAGGGACCCACTGAATAAAAATACCTTTGGTCACAGTCTGCCGGGACTGGGGCAGAGGGATGCTGTGAGGCATCGAATTGCATATCACCTCGAAAGCTATTTAAAAGGGGTTCTGCCTAACTTTCGCTCCATGGGAAAGACTGGTAGTGTCGAGTGGCAAAAGATAAAGGGCCGGAAAGGACAGGTTCGGCTGGTAGCGGCGTCCGAGACATCTTATAAGAAGGCCGGACCGATGCAGAAGTACAACGCCTCCGGGGCGCGCCGCCGGTGGATGAAGAGATCAGCCAAGGCAGTTGTGACCAGATAAGATGCTCTCTGGTGCCGAACCGGTCCTTTGGCAGCCTGTTTTTGGCGACCGGTGATCGGCTCCGAATATACTTTCAGCTGGTTCTTGAGGTCTTGTCGGATCATGTCAGAGCTGGTGCTGGTCAGATATGGGGAGATAGCCCTCAAGGATAGATGGACCAGGTCTGCCTGGGAGAGGATACTTGAGGCCAATTTGGCCCACGACTTGCGCGAGGCGGGCGTATCTTACCGGCTATCCAGGACAGGCGGCCGCATATTTGTCCACACGACAGATGAGCGGGCTGCTTGTGTGGCAGCCAGGGTCTTCGGAGTCGTGTCGGTCAGCCCGGCCTGGTCGGTATCCCCAGATATCGCCTCCATATCCAGCTCGGCGGTCGAGCTGGCCCGTGCAGCACCTCCAGGCTCCTTTGCCATCCGTGCCCGCCGGTCCGCAGGCGCGATCTCCAGCCAGGAGATAGCGGTTGAGGTGGGCAGCTCGGTGCAGCAGGCCACCGGCCGGCCTGTGGACCTGAGCTGCCCAAAGCTCGAGATATTCGTGGAGGCCAGGCAGGATCATGCATTTCTGTTCCAGGAGATCTTACCTGGTGTTGGAGGGCTGCCTCTTGGCTCACAGGCACCAATGGTTGCCCTGCTATCCGGTGGCATCGACTCGCCGGTAGCTGCCTGGACCATGATGCGGCGAGGCTGTCCGGTCTCTCTGCTCCACTTCGACGCGAGGCCCTATGCCGATTCCCTCTCGCAGGCACGCCGCTGTGCCCAGGTGCTACAGCGCTGGGCATCAGGTCGCAGGATCAACTTCGTGGTCGTCAATAACTCAAGGGGGATCGGCCTGATAGCCTCCAAGAATCCAAGGGCGACCTGCGTTTTGTGCCGCCGCCTCATGTACCGTGTGGCCACTGAGATCATGCACCGTGAGGGGGCAGTCGGCCTAATCACAGGGTACTCGCTTGGGCAGGTGGCATCTCAGACACCGGAGAACATCATGGCAGAGCAGGTGGGATTGAATGCGGCGATCTATCACCCATTGATAGGGATGGATAAGACCGAGATCGTCGATCTGGCAAGGCGCATAGGCACGCTTGAGATCACCGAGGAGACGAAGTCCTGCACTGCTGTGCCGAGCAAGCCCATGACCAAGGCCAGGCTCGATGTGGTCCTGGAGCTTGAGAAGGAGATGGACCTGATAGGCCTTGCAAGGGAGCTGGCCGAAGAGGCAGAGGTGGAACGGATCTAACTGCTCGATCTGACATTGTGGCTGCATAAGACCTGCATCCATCTTCTGCCAGGTATTGATGCTTCAGGATTTGTCACGTCAATGTCCCGATCCCGGGTTTTTTGCGTCTGGCGATAGTGTCGTCATTCGTGATCATTTTCTGGGCTTCCCACCGACGAATCCCAGGATGGTGGATGGGTCCGATCCGAATTGCCGATCTCAATGACGGTGCCCGGGAAACCACGGAATGACAGAATTGGATAATTTGGTCATAAATAATGGTTAAATAATCCCTCTTAAGCTAGTTTTCCACCCCATCCAGTCAACAGAGATAAATAGTTTCAATGGCCTGATGGGAGACAGGCTGGACAAGGGGATATCTGCGGGCATTTTCGGTTTAGCGGGCTGCTCAAGCTTGTTTCTTCTGTGCAGGCTTGAGACGATCCCATCATGGCGAGGCAGTCTCCCACCCAGATTATTTCATCGGAAAGGAATTGAATTGGGCGAACCTGGTTGGCAAGAAGAGCTACGAAAGCGATGGCCGAAGAAGCTGGCCTCGGAGAGGATGATCTTCAGCCACATAAATCCAGGACATCGGATCTTTATCGGGACAGGATGTGCCGAGCCGCAGTACCTGGTCTCCGCGCTCGTCAACTATGTGACCAGCTATCCCACTGCCTTCTTCGATGCCGAGGTGATCCACGTCTCTACACTGGGCGTGGCCCCTTATACGGATGAGAAGTTTCGCATGAACTTCCGCCTCGACTCGTTCTTCATCGGGGAGAGCACCAGACGGGCCATCAACAGCAACAGCGCTGATTATACCCCGGTCTTCCTGTCATCCCTACCCGACCTGTTCAGAAAAGGGCTGCTCACAGTGGACACCGCCCTGATCCAGGCAAGCCCTCCAGATCGAGACGGAGAGATGAATCTCGGAATAAGCGTGGACATAATTCCGGCGGTGCTTGAAGTGTCCAAGACCGTTGTTGTGCAGGTCAATCCAGAGATGCCCAGGGTACCTGGGGACACCTCCATCAGCGTCGAGGACGTGGACTACATTATCCCTCACGAGGAGGCTCTCCTGGAGTACAGGGAGGAGGTGCCTTCCGACCTTGCCCAGGCAATCGGCCGGCATGTGGCCAAGATAGTTGAGGACGGCTCCACTATCCAGGTTGGGTATGGCAGCATACCCAACGCGGTTCTATCCAACCTTCAGCATAAGAAGAACCTGGGAGTGCATACAGAGCTTCTGACAGACGGCATAGTGAACCTGATGCGTCAGGGGGTCGTCGACAACAGCAAGAAGAGCCTTGACAGGGGGAGATCGGTTGCAACCTTCTGCATGGGGTCCCGCGTTACCTATCGATACCTGGATGAAAATCCCGACGTGCTGTTCCGCAGTATCGATTATACCAACAATCCGCTTACAATAGCTCGCCAAAGGGGCATGATAGCCATCAACAGCGCTCTTGAGATCGATCTTGGCGGGCAGTCAACCGCGGAGTCGCTGGGCAGGAGCTTTTACAGCGGAGTGGGCGGCCAGGCTGATTTCATGAGGGGGGCGGTGATGGCACCGGGGGGAAAAAGCATACTGGCACTTCCATCAACCGCACACGATAACAAGACCTCCCGCATCGTCCCCTTCTTGAGGGAGGGGGCTGGAGTCACACTGACGAGGGGAGATGTGCATTATGTGGTCACCGAGTACGGGATCGCTTATCTTCACGGAAAGAACATAAGAGAGAGGGCGATGTCCCTGATCTCCATAGCTCATCCCAGCTTCCGCCACTGGCTGATTGAGGAGGCGAGGGCTGCCGGCCTGATCTACCCCGACCAGATGATAGTGGATGGGGAGGCCGGGCTGTATCCTGAGGAGCTGGAGGTCAGGCGCCGCACCAAGACCGGCCTCGAGATCCTGATCCGCCCGGCCAAGATCACAGATGAGCCCCTGCTGAAGGACTTCTTTTATTCCCTCTCCGACGAGAGCCGCTACCAGAGGTTCATATCCACTCGCAGGGAGATGCCGCGTCAGCTTCTCCAGCAATTCGCCGTTATGGACTTCACCAAAAAGATGGTTCTGCTCGCCCTTAATCCGCCTGCAGGCCAGCCCCAGGAGGTCGTTGGCATAGGTCAGTACGAGCTGAACCGGGACCTGCACACTGCGGAGATCGCCCTGGCAGTCTCCGATCGGCATCAGAATCAGGGCGTAGGCAGGGAGCTGCTCGCCTACCTGACCCAGCTGGCAAAGAGGACTGGCCTCCTCGGATTCACCGCTCAGGTGATGACCGATAATATTCGGGTATTCCGTCTCTTCGAGAGGCTGGGATTTGAGGTCCAGATGACGCGGGACTGCGGGGTATGCGATATGAAGCTGACATTCCGCTAGTCGGGATCAATGACATGGCCATATTCTGTGGACAGTATGGTGGTGCAGGGGACCATGCCGTCGCCCTCGCTGGCCCCATGCAAAGGCAGATATAAGATCAGGTCTTAGGATCTGCGGATGATAATCATGGCGGGGGTTTTCGGAAATACGAGACGATGTGTCCTGGCCAGCCTGGCGCTTCTGCTTCTGACCACAGGCTCTATGGCAGCATTTCAGAGCTACGGCCCGATGGTATACAGTGACGGCACCGAGTATGAGCCTGGCGAGTTTTTTGCGGAGATGAGGTTCAACGAGGGCCGCGGCGGTCCATGGCTGGAGTGGCAGCGCCATCCTGAGAAGTTCGGTCTGACCAGCGATACCTCCAAGACATACTGGGGGAGGACGATCTTTTTCGGGCCTTCCGGGTCCTTGTGGGGAGAATACTGGCCCTGGGATATAAGGCAGCCTGTAAGGCGGGTCACCATTAATCCTCAGGGATGGACCCTGCTGGGATATGTCAGCACCGACAGCGGCAGCATCACCGTAACAGATCCTAGCACCAAGAGGTCGGGTTCCGTGAAGGTTAGCCCGGGCCGGGGCAGCTACCCGGTCTATCTGACAGCGGATTCCAGAGGCAGGCTCAGCGGTCTGTACGTGGATCTGAAAGGCTGATTTGGCAGATATGCGAATCAGGTACAGGCGTTCTTGGTCCCGGCAAATCCGCCGGGCTTTCGCCTGTCCGGCCATCTCTAAATTGTCGGAAACCAATTGCCTGGTCGGGATCTCCGATCAAGTCAGTCCGGTCCCAGCCCTAGGCCGATCACCACCTCATGAAGCTTTTCCTTTGAGATCTTGCCCCTGCTTCAAGATCAATTATATATCCTCGAAAATGTTATAATAGGCTTACCCAATTGCCAGCAGTCCTTTGGATGTGCTGCCTTTGCCTCACCCTTGGCCTACATGGCGATCTGGGCCGTCGTAGATCGCCGCTTAAGTCCGATCAGGAGACCGGAGGATCGATATGATCAGGAAAGACCCCCTACAGGAGTATCGGGATAAGAGGGATTTCTCACAGACCCCGGAGCCTCCAGCCAATGGGCTCTCCTGCCATGGAGAGGAGATCCCAGGCGGCCAGGCCATGTTCGTTATGCATAAGCACCGCTCCAGGAGCCTTCATTACGACCTGCGCCTGGAGGCGGACTGCATCTTGAAGAGCTGGGCAATTCCCAAGGGGCCGTCCACGGACCCACGGGAAAAGCGCCTCGCTGTGCCCACCGAAGACCATCCGTTCGCCTACCTCAACTTCGAGGGCGTCATACCCAAGGGCGAGTACGGAGCAGGCGTGGTGATAGTCTGGGACCTGGGCACATACCAGAACGCTACTGTCAAGAATGGCGTCTTGGTTCCCATAAGGCGCGCCATAGAGAACGGACATCTGTCTTTTATACTTCATGGCCGCAAGCTAAAAGGCGGTTTTGCCCTTACGAGGACAGGCAGCGGGAATAATGTTCGCTGGCTCCTGGTCAAGAAGAACGATTCAGAGGCCTCAGCAAACCGCAGACTGCTGGAGGAAGAACCCAACTCCGTCCTTTCCGGCCAGAGCCTGGATGAGGTGGCCGGCGCCGCTCAGTGAAAAGGCCGGGTCGATTGTCAGCAATGGCCTCAGGTCTTGCCCAAGAGCCTACGCGGGGCAGGTGGCAGCCCCAGTATGCAAGAGGCAGGTCACGATTATTTTCCGCCTTCGTCTTCGATGAAATCTTCGAGCGTGCTAACCTCGTATCGGCGAGGATACGTGATCCTGGCGGACTTGACCCTGGCAAAAGGTGTCATGCGATGGGGAATCGAGCGCTGGCTGTCGAGTATGTGCACCACATTCCATCCGTGAGCTGCCAGATAGTCGCTGATGATGCGCCTATGGCAGGATGTGTACATCAGCTCTGCGCACATGATGGCGGTTGATCTCTCCTTTGCCAGGCTGACGAGCTCCTGGAGTGCCAGGCGAAATCCGTCGGTTAGAGCGTAATCGGCATAGCCGCGAAAGGCCGGGGTCTCCCAGCCGGAGTTATCCTCCCCGCCGCCAGAGGATTTGCGATACCCGCCCAGCCCCGGACCCATCCACCTGTATGCGATTGCAACCTGTGTCAGCTCTCTTTCCAGGATATCCTGGTTGAACTGGAAGTTTGCCCGGGACCTCGGCAGGCTGCGCACATCTGCAAGAACCTCGACTCGAAATGCCAGGAGGGCATCCACCAGCTCGGATAAGGCCCGGTTGGAGTGACCGATGGTGAAGATATTCATAGGCTGTCCGCATCTGCATTTGTTAGCTGTTAATCTTTCAGATCTGGCCTGGTCGGCACGGTGATGCGCATATCGCCATGCCTGATTTTGGAAAGACGCCCTTGCCGAAGCCACCTGGTCAGGGACTCCAAGCTCGCCTGGTTTCCTGTGACCGCAAGGATGTCGCCCGGATATATCATGGTCCTTCCATCCACCTGGGATATAACCTCGCCCTGCCGATCGATGGCCAGCACCGTGGTTCGGAATCTCCCGAACAGGTCGGCTTCATGGAGGCTTTGGCCGGCAATTGGAGAGCTTCGGCCTACCTCAAGCTTGATCAGCTCCCGGCCTTCGAAGAGTATTGTAAGCTCCTCCCCCAGCCCCTGGATCATCTTGAAGAGCATGTGGCTGGCCACAAGAGGCACCGAAGCGACGTAGTCCGCCCCTGCCCGGTAGATCTTGGTGGCGGACGGGGCCTGATTTGCACGGGCGACTATAAACGCCTCAGGATTGAGGTTTCTGGCGATAAGGGTCGAGTATATCACATCCGGATCGTGGTTGAGCATTATCAGCACACCAACAGCGTCTTTGATCCCTGCTTTTTCCAGCACTTCCTCGTCTGTTCCGTCCCCCAGGATAAAGGAAAAGCCGGGCTGCTCGATATCCCTGCGGTCCACAACAACAGGATCGATGCCCCAGTCGCATAGCACTCTGACGACACGTCTGCCAACATCGCCGTACCCGATAACCAGCAGCTTTCCCTGGGCAGGCAGACTTATCGTCTCCTTCCGAAGCCGGGAAAGCTGCTCGGAATCGCCTACCGCAAGAAGGACGGAGTTCTTGCGGATTTGCTCGTCAGGCCGCGGACGGGGGCAGAATCGGCCTCTCTGCCAAAGTCCCACAACCCGCGCCCCGCTTGCAGAGATCCTGGGATCGTTCAGGCTCTCTTTCGCCAGAGGGCTTCCCGGAAATACCGGAAGCTCAACTAGCAGCAGGTTTCCGAAGAGCTGGACAGAGCCCGGGAAGACCCCTTCACGAGGCGGCGAGGTGATCTGGGCCAGGAATGTGCCGAGCAGGGTCTTGGGCGAGATCACGCGGGAGGCTCCTGCGTAGCTGAGGAAGCGGGATCTGGACAGGTCTTCCACCATCACGATTACCTCCTTATTCGACATCTCCCGTACGGTCAGGAGTATATCCGCGTTGGCCTCGTCATTGTAGTTCAGGATTATCAGCTGGCAGGAATGGATATGGGAGTTTTCGAGTACCTGGCGCTCAGAGGGATCTCCATAGACCAGCGGGTATTTCTGGCGAATCCGTCTGGCCACATCCCACCTCTGCTCCACCACCAGGAAAGGAATTCTCAGCCGGTCCAGCTTCTCGATAAGGGTCTCCACCACCGGGCTGTAGCCGCAGATCATCACGTGGTCTCGCATGTCATTGGGGGCTTTGCTGGGCATAGTCTGCTCAAGCCTCTCCACCCATGGCGTTACGATGATGGGCAGGGCAACCGCAAAGAAGATGGCTACACCTGAAAGGACAACAAGCGTGCTGAAGATGCGCCCTTCGGCGCTTTTGAAGACGACGTCGCCGTATCCAACCGTGGTCATTGTGCAGACAACCCAGTATACGGCGGTGATGGGTGTCGCCTCTTGGTAATTGCCCTCCCACATCATCAGGGCCATGAAGACCAGGCAATAAGCGCTGGCCAGCAGGGCAAGGCCCAGAAGAAAGCGCAAGACGCGGCTTTTCAGTTTGCGCAGACCCCACATAGGCATCACCACCCTATGGTCCGGCTGAGGAAATCGTGCTGCATTTCGTCACCCACATGCTCGAACTAATCGACGCCTCATTGTCTATCAGAGGCCTATCTTAACGTGCTTTAGCTCCAGATATCCTTCCAGCCCATGATGGGAGAGCTCTCTTCCAAATCCGCTCTGCTTCCATCCGCCAAACGGCGCCTGCAGATCGACCACGTTGTTCGAATTGATCCCAACACCGCCTGACTCCAGCCTCTCAGCCAGATAGACGGCAGCATCAAGGCTATTGGTATAGGCATAAGCTGCCAGGCCGTATTCGGTCTGATTGGCAAGTCTTACGGCCTCTTCGAGGTTCTTGAAGGTCATCACCGGCATTACTGGCCCGAACGTCTCCTCACGCATGACCCTCATGCTGTGGTCCACCCGGTCTAAGATCGTGGGCAAGAAGAAGTGGCCCCGGGAGTACTGCTCGCCCTCTGGCTCGCTGCCTCCAAGACGGAGACGGGCACCTCTGGACAGGGCATCCTCGATATGCTCTCTCGTTCTCTTCCTCTGCTCCTCGCTTGCCAGAGGTCCCAAGTCCACATCTTCCATTCCACTGCCAACCCTCAGCCGTCCGGCCCTTTGAATGGCGAGCTCCATGAACTCCTCCTCCACATCATGGTGGAGATATACCCGGTTGACCGAGATGCAGATCTGGCCAGCATTATTAAACGCTCGCTGCACACAGGCCTCGGCCGCGCTTTTCACGTCGGCATCCGCGCATACGATGAAGGGTGCTGAGCCTCCGAGCTCAAGAGACAGCCGCTTGAGTCGAGGAGCTGCTGCGGCCATTATCCAGCGACCGGTAGCGCTTTCTCCGGTAAACGAGATCTTCTGGGAGAGAGGGCTTTCTACCAGCTCTGCCCCGGCGGTGCTTCCAGGTCCCAGCACCAAGTTTATCACACCTGGAGGGGCCCCGGCCCTGTTAATCGCCTCGATGAAGGCGGAAGCGGCTATCGGAGCCATGCTGGATGGCTTGGCCACGGCCGTACATCCCGCGGCCAGGGCTGCCCCCACCTTCCAGGATAGGAGGTCAACCGGGTAGTTCCAGGGACTGATGAGGGCAGCCACACCTATCGGCTGCCTGATAACCAGGGACCGGCTTTTGCCGGCGCCTGAAATGGTCCACTCCCCAAATGCCCGCTTTCCCTCTTCGGCGAAGTAGTCAAGCACGTCGGCCGAGCCAAGAACCTCCCTGCGGGAGGCCCGTAGAGGCTTGCCTATCTCCAGGGTGAGCATGACGGCCATCTCGTCTGCCAGTTCCCGCACGAGGCTGGCAGCCTGGTGCAGCACATCTGCCCTCTTGCCGGGAGATGTGGCTGCCCAGGCCGGAAATGCACGGCTCGCCGCTGTCAAAGCCTGATGGGCTTCCTGCCTCCCGCCACTTGGGACCTCCCCAACCAGCTCTCCGGTGGCCGGATTGAGTATCTTATGTACGGAGCCGTCTGACGCCAGCACCGGCCGGCCGTCGATTATCATCATTGGGTTGTACATATGGCCATCACCAAGATCCGGATTTCAGGGAAGGACCGGCCCCTCCCAGACCATTTGGCAGTAGACTTGAGGCTCAAACTATTGGATCTTTTCTTCCCTTCTGTCCAGAATGTGGACACAATCCCCAAAGCGACCGCCTGGCAAACGCGAAGATAATCGTGAAGGGGGTTTGACGGGAACGAAAAATTCGCTGCCGCAGCCCGGGCGGTTGTAAAAATTTATATAAATAAGGGACAAAGCCCCTCACGCCCGTCGCCGTTGCCGGGATCCATGTGCATGGACGTGCTTTGCGGCATCGTCCATGGCAACATCCCCCGGTACATCATCGGGTCAGGTCGAAGCGGAAATGTTGAGCCTGGCCAGTTATGCTGGTTTTCCGAAGGCCTCGGGGTGGATAAATCGCGCGAAGATCTCGAGTCCGTCCACTATCCTGGGACCAGAACGAGTGACGAGATCGCCATCTGCCTGATAGATCCGGCCTTCCCTGCGCGCCTGGGTCAGGTTCAGACCCTCCACTGTTTTCGCCCAGTCAAACGGAAGATCCGCTCCTGCTCCCATGCCGGTGCAGGCGATTATGACCTCGGGGTCTCTCTCTGCGATCGATTCAGGGTCCACCTGCGGATACCCCGACAGATCATGGAATATGTTTTCGCCGCCGGCCATCTCTATGAGCTGATCCTCGAAGGTATCGCGGCCTGCAGCCCGCACCGGATCGTGCCACAGGATGTAGAGGACGCTGGGCCGGTGAGTTGCAGATACCTTCTCAGATATGGCCTTGACTCTGGCCTCCATCTGCCCGGTGAGAAGCGATGCCTCGCCCTCTCGTCCTGTAATATTTCCGATCATCTCTATCGATTGGATTATGCCGTCGAGGTCCCTGGCATCGGCTATGAAGGTTGGAATTTCAGATTCTTTCCGCAGGGCCGAGATGCTGTCGGAATGTATCCGGTTGGCAACTATCAGGTCTGGCTGGAGTGATAGGATCTTTTCCAAATCGGGGTCGGAATAACCGCCAACCTCTGCTATCCTCCCGCTATCCCGGAGTTCCTGCAACTGTGGCGGGTAATTGCAGTACTTGGTGACGCCCACCACGTTTGGGCCCAGGCCAAGGGCGAAGAGTATCTCGGTATTGGAAGGAGATAGCGAGACTATTCTCTGCGGATGATCGGCTGTATGGATTTGCAGATCCGAATCGCCCTGTCCGTCGGCATTGAGGCCCTCTCCCATGGCCACAGCGGATAAGAAGAGGGATATGGTTATGCAAAGCGCCATCGACTTAAGCATTGAACGAGCACCACCAAAGTCAATTAAACTTTTTTGGATTTAGTACAATCTAATTTGATTTAAGCTTTGGGACTCTCAGGATGAAGACGTCAGGCATTGCGAACGAATGCCGGCGGCGGGGCCTCTCATGCGGTGAATTGAGGATAGGGTATGGAATCCAGAATTGAGCAAGAATGATTCGATTGAGATCCCTTGGCCAGCGAGCTTGAACGGCGTCGAGCGGCGAAGACTGCTAAATCCGCCGGGGATGCCGGCTATGAATCCCGGAGGGCCCGGTGCCGGCGTGAGGCCCGGGACCAGCTTGTCTATCAGTTGCGCACCGGCAGCTTCTGGCTCAATGCCTTATGATACCTTAAATTCCGACCAGACCGCACCATGATCCGAAGCGGAGTTTGTCCATCTGGTGACGGTGTCGTACTGAAGCTCGACATCGACCAGCCCATGGGAGGCGGAGGTTATCCTCTTGAGATCGTATATCCCGCGACGCTCGACGCCTGCCCGGCTGAACCTATCCCTCAGAGGCCTGGAAACCAGGAGGAAATCGATCTGCTCAAACCGCTGATAGTGATAAGTCCAGCGGCGCGATAAATCGTCGGGGTACTGCAGCCGAAGGACGTCGAACAGGCTTTCAACGCCGAGCAGTGGCTGCAACGAGGGGCTGTCCGGCGTGTCGTTCAGGTCTCCAGCTACCGCCACCCAGTCCTTCTCAAGATCGTATCCCTCCAGGATTTCAGCAACCCTCCTGGCCTGCATCTCCCTTTTTTTGGAGGCTTTGCCCTGCGGATCGTAACCCTTGCTCTTGAAATGGTTGCATAGCAGGTACATCTGCTGGCCACCCGGCAGCAGGATCTCCACCTCAAGGCAATCCCGGCTGAAGATAGTCTGATTCCCGGACTTATCGAAGAGATGGGTTCTGATCTGGCCGAGCTGATAATTGCTGTAGAGGCCCACGTCGATCCCGCGCTGGTCGTTGCCGTCGATCAGCATCGAATACTTATACTGGCTCTCCAGGAGCTCGACGTTGAAAGAGTGCAGCACAGGCCGATCCTCTGCCTCAATTATGCAGGCCACATCGGCATTCACGTCCCGGATCACCCTGGCCGTGTTTTCCCTGGTCAGCTCGGTGAATTTAGCCTTCTTGAACTGGATGGCCCCGTCCCAGTCCGAGGCCCCGGCAGCCTTCACACCGACGACAGCGGTTCCCTTGCGCTTGAAGAGCCTGCCCCGATCCTCTCTCACCTCGATATACGGCTTAAGCTCTTTATGGAGCGAAAGCATACGCTTCTTATCTTCGGCAAAATAAACGTCCTTCTTCAGCAATTCCTGGAACGAATCGATCTTGCTCAGTATCTCATCGCCAACGCTTCGATCCCTGAAGTTAAGGACCTTTGAGCGGCCAAACAGATTCTCGACATTGAAGCTGGCAATGCGCAAAGAGGTTGACATGGCACTCACCCAATCGTTACATTTGGCGTCGATATGACGTTTAGTTCGGAGACGTTTCTGGCTGATTTACTTATTACAATTATTGATTATGATCGTATATCTATCTTCTGCGAATGCTGGTATCCATGCTCGATGTGAGGCAGTCAGCGCCCGAAAAAAACGCCACACCTACCCCGGGCCTCAGGACATCGAATGCACATTCGTCATATCCAAAGAAGCCTCCTCTGTTCATGGCCTTTGCTGTCCAGCCTCGCTTGATGCGGCTTTTCAGACCATCACCGTATCTCGAGGGCACCATTCTGTTCATGGATTTCCCGGGCATGGCTGCCGGATCCGTTCAGGCCTCATTGCAAGGGGCCCTTTCTGAATCATTTGGCAGTATGCTCGCGGGTGCGGTGCCGACCGTTTAACGGAAACGAGCAGCGTCTAGCTGCTGGCAAAAGGAAATAGCTTTTGCAGCATAGCCTCTGATGATGTTGAAAACTCCAGGATAAGGATGTCTCCTGGCGAGATGATCTGCTCATCCAATGCAGCGAAGGTCTGCTTTTCCCTCTGCACCGCCAATAGCATCACCCCTTGAGGAAGAGGCAGTGCTGACGAGACGAGGCCTGCGAGCGGCGAGCCCTGATCGATCGAAAACGACCTGACAAGTCCTCGCTCGGCGCTCAGATCTGCCGTGCAAGCCGGCTTAAAGGAGCCGCTTCGCAGCAGATGATAGCTGTCTGCCCTTATCTGCGATACCTGCTCTTCTATCTCCTCAGGAGAGACGAGGAAACGCTCCAGTACCCTGGCGAATATCTGCAGAGAGGTCTCGAACTCCTCAGGTATGACCAGGTCTGCCCCTATATCCTGCAGCAGCCCGACCTCCTTCAGGTATCGGGTCCTGGCGATGATATACAGGTCCGGGGCAAGGCTGCGAGCGAGAGTGGTTATCCTCCTGGTGGCTGAAGGGTCAGAGATGGCTATCACCAGAACGCGGGCCTCCTTGACATTTGCCCTGAGCAGTATAACCTCCTGAGTTGCGTCGCCGTATCTGATGGGCTCTCCCTTCGCCCGATTGGAAATCACGATATCAGGGTCGCTGTCCAATATCAGGTACTCTATTCCCGATGCCCTGGAGGCTCTCGCAAGGTTCTGGCCATTGATTCCGTAGCCAACGATCAGAAGGTGATCGGCCCATGTCTTCTCCCGGACCGGAAGGATAGCGGCCCGGCCGTCGCCTTGCAGCCTTCCTGGCAGGGGAAGCCTTGTGATCCTCTCGGCAAATCCAGGAGCTGCCGACATCACCACTGATGTGGCGGCCATGGTTATCACTGCCACGTCCAGGAATAGCTGGTAGTTCTCGGCAGATATCAGACCGTTGTCCATCCCCACCCGAGATAGGACGAAGGAGAACTCCCCGATCTGGCTCAGGGCCAGGCCTACCAGGATGGATATGCGCAGAGGCAGACCGAGCATTGTGATGGCCGCCTCCGCAACCAGCGATTTCAGGACCATAACTGCCGCTGCCATGATCAGGATGTAGCCCGGCCTATCCAGCAGGAAGTTCAGGTCCACCAGCATCCCCACCGAGACGAAGAAGAAGCTGGTGAAGGCATCTCTAAGCGGCAGGACGTTTCCGAAGGCCTGGTGGTTGTACTCAGACTCCGATATTATGAGGCCGGCCAGGAAAGCCCCCAAACCCAGAGAGAGGCCGGCGTATGATGTCAGATAGGCCACAGCAAAGCATATCGTGATGACGGACAGCAAAAACGTCTCCCGGTCCCTTGTCTTGGCCACCTGGTACAGGAAACGAGGGACGACATATTTTGCACCCAGCAGGACGAGGATAACGATTGTTGCGGCCTTTGCCGCCACCAGCATCGGCGACTCCTGAAGCGTGCCTGTTGACCCTGGAAGCAGAGGCGCAATGAGCATCATCGGGACTATTATTACGTCCTGAAAGATCAGAACGCCAAGGGTGGTCCGTCCGTAAAAGCTGTCGAACTGCGATTTCTTCTGGATTATTCGAAGGACAATGGCTGTGCTGCTCAGGGATATAAGAAAGCCCATGAAGATAGCCGGCCCCATGGATAGCCCCCATGAACTGGCAAGGGCATAGACCGCCAGGATCGTCAGCAGCACCTGGAGCGAACCGCCAACCAGCACGTACTTCTTCAGCTGGATCAGGTCTTTCAATGAGACCTCGATCCCGACCGTGAACAGCAGGAGGATCACACCTATCTCAGCCATCATCATGACCTGTTCTGTGGCCTGTATCAGGCCAAGACCGTCAGGTCCGGCCAGGACGCCTGTCAGCAGAAAACCCAGAATCGTGGGGGCGCGCAGACGGTGGAAGAGGAAGATCACCAGTACTGAAAGGCCGAAGATGACAACGGTGTCTCGGAGCAGAGGTATATCCATCGCTTACCAAGACACCCACCTGGCCTCTCTGATATCTTAAACCTGGCGGAGGATGGGACTCTAATCATGGGATCTTTCATCATGGGATCTTTCATCATGGGATCTCTCATCATGGGATGCAGTATCCTACCCCAGGTCTTTGCAGATCTCCAGAAATTGACTGGCTCTGCCCTCAAGATGCCTCAGCAGGGGCCCAGAGCCGTATGCAGCCATGCCAGCTCCAGACGACCGTCTGCTTTTCAGCCCGGCTTCGGAGAATTCCAGCTCGAAAGCCCTGGCAGGACAGGGGAACTTGGAGCGGCGAAGCTCGATTGGGTACCAGCAGAGAGCTGTCCAGCCGGCGTCCGCTGCAGAGGCAAACAGGTCATCGGACTTTTGGACTTCATCGGGACTCGTATAAGGCGGATCTATGAAGAGCAGTCCATGGCCAGCAGAGAAGAACTCCTTTGAACCGGAATATCCGTCCCTCTGATGGAAGCTCAGGCAGACCTGGGGCTTGTTCGGCCAGATTTCCCAGGATTTTGCCACCTCCTGGCCTGTGTCGAATAGGTGCACGATCATCCTCTCTTTAGCCTTTGCAGCAATCCTTAAGACAAGGGTGCTGGACCCAGGATACCGGGACAGATCCTCAGGATTCATCTCCTGCAGCACCCGAATGTAAGAGAACTGGTCGAGCATAGCCCTCTTCGGCCAGATCCGTCCTATCCCGTCCAGCCACTGGCCGTCCGACTCAAGAAGGTGATCCGGTTCACCAGAGTGGCTCTCTGAATAACGCGTAAGTCCCTCTTCATTCAGCATGAAGGACGCCGCCTCCCCAAGGATCAGATGCTTCCATACATCTCCGGCGTTTCCGGCGTGGACGGGATGGCGGTAGGAACCCATGGCCACAGATGGTCGCAGATGGATGAAATCCTTTTCCAATCAGCCCGATGTGCACAGATGAGAGACCAGGTGCAAAAAAGAAAGAAGGAGGCCAGGCCCATCTCAGGCCCTGGCCTCAGGGCTTATAGCGGTACACATCGTTTGGGTACTGGGCCATGGATGTGTTCCAGCTGGGCCGGAAGCTGGAGACTGCGGTCTCGCGGCAACTGCAATCGAAGATGCCGACCACTCCCGGGTATATTTTCTCGCTGTCCTTGATTCCGAAAAATCCGCCGGAGCAGCATGGCAGCCAGTCCTCGGCGCTCTTTTCCCGGTACTTGACGAACTCGACGTTCATGTTCTTCTTCACGTGGAACGAGCCTATGTAGTTCGCATCCATCTCTATCAGGGCGTTCTTCCATGCCTCCTTGTGGCCATAAGCGGTGACCTTCTTTCCGCCTGACTTTCCTGTGAACTTCGAGAGGCGCGGATCCGCCATCAACTGGCCGAAGTGAAGGGTTCCTGCTGTCACGTCGTCCTCGATCCTCATGCCGAGATATCCTTTGCCGTCGGCCTTGGCAGTGGCAGCGATGCAGTTAATATCGACGGCGATATCGCCGATATAACCCTTGGCATACTCGATCTGGTGATGCATCATGGCACCCTCCTGATAGCTCTTGGCAACGGTCTTGTCCTTGAAGAGCGAGTTGTACTGGATGGGGTTTCTGGAGTACCACCCGGTGCCGTAGCTGAAAGATACCGGGGCGTACACCATCTCGTTTTGCTTTATCATCGAGATGTTGCTGCTTGCCCCGACGAGGTTCTTGACCCATCCCTTGTAGTTGTCGTAAGTCCAATAGGAGCTGGTGCCTGAAGACGTCTGCTCCGAGGAGATCAGATCGGCCTCGTCGAAGGTGCCTGATCCGTGCATGTACTCGTGCAGCGAGAGGTTGTTGGTATCTATCTTCTGCCAGACCATGACGTATCCCTCGCCTTCGACATCGGCCTGGTAGTTGTGTTTGTGCACAAACGGATACTTATCCGGATTAAAATCGAACTTTCCGGCAATGGCAGGGCCGGTTAGAATCAGCAGCGCGATGGCTGCTACCAGGAAACAATTGGCTCTTCCCACATCCTGTGACATATTCATCCCTCTTGATACCTAGGCAAACGAGATGCTGGTAGCATTTATTGTTATATAAATGTAATTGAGTGGTATTTATGATTCTATTAATTTCATCTATTGCTTATATGTATCATTCATTTAACTATTAATGATACGAAACAGTCTACTGCCAGTATAGATGAAACGATCTTGTTGCTACTGTGATTTAGAGGTTTAAAATCGACGCGGCAACGAGAAAATGGCAGTCTTGCAGATAGAGGAGCCTGTTTGACTTAGAAACTATTCAAAAGGAAGTTCGCGAAGACGCTTGAACGGGAATGAAGCCAAGGCCGATAGTCCAGTCGAATTTCTGGACGACTTGTTGGGCGAAGGAGAACTTCGGCCTTTTCGGGCCAAGATAGAAAAATAAAAAAGATATAGGGGCTGAGGGACTCGCTTAATCGAAGTCCTCGCCCATTCCGCCTTCCATGCCTGGAGGCCTGCCGCCGGGCATGCCCGGGCCGCCGGACTTGGAGGCAATCACGTCGTCGATCCGCAGTATCATGACCGCAGCGTCTGCGGCGGAGTTTATGGCCTGGGTCTTGACCCGCAGAGGCTCCACAACTCCCATCTCGGTCATGTCGACTGGCTGGCCGGAGTCCATGTCCAGGCCGGCAGACTTGACGCCCTTCTCGTGCTTGCTGCGCAGCGCCACGAGGCTGTCGATCTGGTCGAGCCCAGCGTTCTCTGCCAGGGTCTTGGGTATGATCTCCATAGCGTCTGCGAAGGCCTCTATAGCAAGCTGCTCCCGTCCGCCGACGGTGGCCGCATACTCACGCAGCCGAAGAGCCAGCTCAACCTCAGGAGCGCCGCCTCCAGCCACCAGCATGCCGTCCTCGATGACCACGCCAACAACGCGCAGAGCGTCTTCCATTGCCCGGTTCAACTCATCGACCACGTGCTCGGTTCCGCCACGCAGGATGATGGATACCGACTTGGGGTTCTCGCACTCCTCGACGAATGTCATGTCGTCGCCGGCGATCTTCCTCTCCTCCACAAGCCCTGCCTTGCCCAGGTCGCTTGAGCTCAGCTCCTGGATGCTGGTAACGATGCGGGCCCCGGTAGCCCTAGCCAGCTTCTCAATGTCGCTCTTCTTGACCCGGCGGATGGTGTATATCCCGGCCTTGGCCAAGAAGTGCTGGGCCAGGTCGTCGATGCCCTTCTGGCAGAATACAACGTTTGCGCCGCTGGCCATGATCTTGTTGACCATGTCTTTGAGCATGGTCTCTTCCTGGTTGAGGAAGGCCTGAAGCTGGTCCGGAGAGGTGATCTCGATCTTGGCGTCGACCTCGGTCTTCTCGATCTCGATGGGGGTGTTGAGCAGGGCGATCCTGGCGTCCTTGACCTTCTTGGGCATGTTGGGGTGCAGCCGCTCCTTGTCGATAACCATGCCGTGGATAAGCTGCGAGTCGCCGATGCTGCCGCCAACCTTCTTCTCGACAGTGATGTTGTCGATGTCAACAGACCCGTCGTCGTCCACTATCGCCTTGACCGACTTTACGGTCAGCTCGGCAAGCTGGAACCGTGCGGTCCCGCTGCCCTTGCCTGTCATGGCGGTTATGGCCACCTTCTTGAGCAGCTCGGAATCGTTGGGAGAAACCTTGATCCCGATCTCTTTTAGGATCTGCATGGACTTCTCAGCTGCAGCCCGGTATCCGGCAGCGATGACGGTTGGGTGGATCTCCTGTTCCAAGAGCTGCTCTGCCTGCTTCAGAAGCTCTCCGGCCAAAACGACAGCGGTGGTTGTCCCGTCGCCGACCTCCTCGTCCTGGGTCTTGGCGATCTCCACCATCATCTTGGCTGCGGGGTGCTCTATATCCATCTCCTTTAAGATGGTCACGCCGTCGTTGGTTATGACCACGTCGCCCAGGGTATCAACCAGCATCTTGTCCATTCCCTTGGGTCCCAGCGTGGTCCGGACGGCACTGGCAACCGCCTTTGCCGCCATGATGTTCGATCTCTGGGCCTCGCGCCCGGCTGTCCTCTGACTTCCTTCCTTCAAAATTAGTACAGGTGTTCCGCCTAGTCCTGCCAAATTATCACCTCAGATCATTTCTAAATCGTTATGACGGCCAAGTGGATGTTTGAACTTCTATATAAGTATTTCTAATATGCTGAAAGGAGCTAAATTCATTGAAGGCCAGAAACAGCAGCACCGACAATTCTTGCCGCTGTCCAGAGAAGGATCACTCATGAGGATCGCCTATGCTCACTCATGATGATCGCCAAAGTCGATCTTCGTGCGATATTACGAAAGAGCGCTATGGATTTTCACGGGACTGCCGTGGAAGCTCATTTCACCTCTCCGGGCGAAAATCACTTGGGGCAGATCTCAGATCTGGGCTTCGAGGCACCGGGTTATCTTCCCTAAAAGCTGGCAAATACCCTGGAGACATCCGCAGGAAGCGGGGCGGCGGCAGATGACCGCAAACTCCATCAAGCCCGCCCGGACAATGGGCAGTCTATGTCGATTCATCCCATAGATTACAGGTACGGCACTCCGGAGATGAAGGCTCTCTGGACTGAGGAGTATCGGTTGAGATGCCTGTTTCGAATAGAGGCTGCCCTCTCCCAGGCCCAGGAGGAGCTGGGGCTTATCCCACAGGGCGCAGCCAAAGCCATCTCCGAAGCTGCAGAAAAGGCAGATCCAGAGCGTGCCAAGCAGATCGAGGACGAGATCGGCCACGATATGATGGCTGTGGTCCTTGCCATGGCCGAGGTGTGCGAATTCGGAGAGTGGATACACCTGGGGGCAACATCAAACGATATACTGGACACTGCCACGGGGCTGCAGTTCAGGGCGTCGATGGACGTACTCGAAGCAAAGCTGAGGACGCTGCTCGAAGTCCTGCTGGACCTGGCAATGGCCAACAGGAGGCTCGTCTGCGCCGGCCGAACCCACGGCCAGATGGCTGTTCCCACAACCTACGGGCTCAAGTTCGCCATCTGGGCCTCAGAGATAGCCCGTCACCTGGACCGCCTCTCCGAGATTAGGCCCCGGGCTGCTGTCGGAAAGGTTAGCGGCGCGGTAGGAACCCAGGCCGCCTTCGGCAAGGACGGCATGCGCATCCAGAGCCGGGTGATGCAGCTGATCGGCTTAAACGAGGTGGACGTCTCAAACCAGGTGGTGCAGCGTGACCGGCATGCTGAACTTGTCTGCTGGATGGGGCTTGTCGTATCCACCCTGGACAAGATCTGCGTCGAGATCCGCACATTGCAGCGTACTGAGATAGCCGAGGTCGAGGAGGCATTCGGCAAGAAGCAGGTCGGTTCAAGCACCATGCCCCACAAGAGAAATCCCATAAAGGCAGAGCAGGTATGCGGCCTTGCCAGGTCGGTCCGAGCCCAGATGGAGCCGGCATTTGCCAACATCCCGCTGTGGGACGAACGGGACCTTACAAATTCCAGCTGCGAGAGGGTGGTATTTCCTGAGGCGTTCGTCCTCACCGACCACCTGATCCGCCTCACCACCAGGGTTTTGCAGGGCCTCTCGATCCGCCACGACAACGTCGAGCGCAACCTGACCATGCTAAAGGGCCTGAATATGGCGGAGGCGGTCATGGTGGAGCTTGCCAAGCGGGGTGCTGGGAGGCAGCAGGCTCACGAGATAATGCGCAGCGCGTCCATGAAGGCCTTCGCTGAGAAGAGGGAGCTTTTGGATGTGCTGCTGGTCGAGGAAGGGGTGAAGGATTACCTATCAGAAAAGGAGCTTCGAGACCTGCTCGATCCGCACCATTACATCGGCACAGCGGTGGAGCAGGTGGAGAGGCTCGACAGAAAACTGAGGCCCCGCCTGATGTGACCGACGATAAGCGCGGTTTCGGCAGCCGAAAACAAACGAAATGGTCTTGAGAGCCCGGTTCCCCATGAGCGGCTGTAAGGTTTATCTGATAAAGGCTGGCTCCCTTGTCCGGGATCAGGAGGGCTGCATCCTGGACGCCCGCTCAACTGTCACACTTATAACCTCGGATATCCGGGTCGTCGTTGATACCGGGATGGCAGGTGAGGATGGCATCATCCTCTCCAGTCTGGCCGGGATTGGGCTGAAGCCCGAGGATATCGATGCAGTTGTCAACACCCACAGCCATCCAGACCACACCGGCAACAACCACCTATTCACACAGGCCCAAATCCTCGACCACAGGTCTCTGTGGGATGGCTGCGAGGTGGCCGAAGGAGTCGTTGTCATTGAGACCCCGGGGCACAGCCCCGACAGCATATGCCTTCTCTGCCGGTCCGGTGCGATGATAGCTATCGCCGGCGATGCCATCCCGATCAGGGACAACTTCAGTAAGTGGGTGCCGCCTCGTCTGCACACGGATCGAGAGGAGGCGATGCGCAGCATGAAGCGGATAGTGGCGCTCTCTGCGGTTGTGGTGCCGGGACACGACCGCCCCTTCAGGGTGCGGGACGGAGAGTACCTCAATTCCGGCCCGGACTTCCCTTGACTGAAAAGATAGAGCGAAAGGCTGCATGATGACGGCGCCGGCAATGACCATAATCATTTCAGGCCCGAAATGAAGCTGCCGCGCTTTGGCTGCCCCGGCTAAATCGCACGTACAGATGGCATATCACATGGAAATCTCAGATACACATAGCATATCACATGGAAATCTCAGGTGCACATAGCATATCACGTGGAAATCTCAGATACAGACAGCTGCCTTGCGTCCTGATCTTACTGGACGATGGCAAGCAGGGAGTCTGTCGCATTTTTTCCTCTCTTGATCGGGCTCTCCCCTCCTCTCGAATCGTGGCAGGGTCAGTTTCCACATATCGTATCAGATCTGGGGCCGGCATTTGGGCGGCAATATCATTGATCCGGAGTTGTGGCTGCCAGTTCCGTTGCATGACAGTCGACTCCTGTCGCATGGAGGTCGGCTTTATAGAAAAGCAGGCAGAAGACCCCACCCTTTAAGGGAGGGGATGAATGCCGTACGGTTTTCAGCCTACCGATAGCTATATACCCTTTGGGGTACATCTGATATTCGATGGAGAAAACACGATACTCTCACTACAGTATCAACTATCACCTCGTTTGGATACCAAAGTATCGTAGGAAGGTGTTAGTTGGCCAGATCAAAGCGGATCTTGAGATCGCCATCCATGAAGTAGCTAAAAAGCTTGGAGTGAAGATTGAATCTCTTGAGGTTCAGCCTGATCACATTCACCTCTTTGTTTCGGCTCCTCCGAGGTACTCTCCATCGAATCTGATCAATGCTTTCAAGGGAGCTACGTCTCATAGGCTAAGAAACAAGTACCCGTACCTCAAGTCTTGGCCTTCTCTGTGGACAAAGACCTACTACGTAGGCACGGCTGGCAATGTCTCTGCTGAAGTAATCAAGCGATACATAGAGGAGTGTCAAGGTTGAATACAGCCTACAAGTTCAGGATGTATCCGACTAAGCAACAGGAAGCTCAGTTATATCTGACTCTTGAAACTTGCAGGCATCTCTATAACTTAGCTTTGGCAGATAGGAAGAATGCCTATGAGGTTGAAGGCATCAGCCGAAGCTACGAAGATCAAGCTGCTATGTTGACCGCTGAGAAGAAAGAAGGCAATTTCAAGGGCGTCTTTTCGCAGGTGCTTCAAGATGTCCTGAGAAGGCTGGATAAGTCCTTCAAAGCGTTCTTCAGAAGGGTTAAGGCGGGAGAGAAACCAGGGTATCCGAGGTTCAAAGGTCAAGGCTGGTACAAGTCGTTCACGTATCCGCAGGTCGGTTTCAAGCTGGACGGCTTAAAACTGACTCTTTCCAAGATAGGTTCTATCAGGATCTTCAAGCACAGAGAGGTAGAAGGCAGGATCAAGACCTGTACCATCAAGAAGGATCACTTAGGACGCTGGTATGCTATTCTGGTGACTGAGATAGAAGATGTCTCTCAGATAGAACCTAAGACGGCCATTGGTGTAGACGTGGGCTTGAAAAGCCTGGTTGCTCTGTCCACTGGCAAGACAATTCAGTATCCTAAATACTACATCAAGGACGAGACGAAATTGGCGGTAGCTCAAAGAGATCTTTCCAGAAAGAAGAAAGGATCAAGTAACCGTCGAAAAGCCAAAATCAAGGTCGCTAGGCTCCATCAGAAGATTCAGAGCCATAGAGACGAGTTCCTGCATCAAGTATCCAGTAAGATAGTAGACTCAGCAGACCTAATCGTATTTGAGAACCTGAACATTTCAGGTATGCTCAAGAACCATCACCTGGCAAAGCATATTCAAGATCACGCTTGGGGCAGGTTAATCCAGTTCACTCAGAGCAAAGCTGCAAAGGCTGGCAAAGTGGTAGAACTGGTAGATGCAAGGTATACATCCCAAAAATGCTCCCAATGCGGTATAATGGTTCCTAAGACGCTGGCAGATCGAACCCATCTTTGCCCTAACTGTGGCTTAGAGATGGATAGAGATGTCAATGCAGCATTGAATATTGTCACCCTCGGACTGAGGGGAAGAGCCTGTAGAGAGATCGGAACACCGACTCAGTGAAGCAGGAAGCCCTGCCCCTTTAGGGGCAAGGGAGGAAGTCACCCTTGCACGAATAGGTCCCATCTGCAATCCGGATTCTCCGTATTGCCGGACACACTGTATTAAATAATTTATCCAAAGGTTGAGCCTCTCGATGTTTCGAATTGCTCCATCGATTATGCTAAAATTTCCTGGCAATTAATCCCTTGAATGCAGACCAAAAGTCGCCCCAATTGCGAAAAGAGAAACTATAAATACTAAAGAAATCTGATAAGATCAAAATATGGATCTCAAGCTCACTACCAAGGAGAGATTGGTTCTTTACGGCCTTTCCAGATATCCTGGGCTCAGTGATATCGATCTGGCCACCAAGATCGGTGTGGACAGATCGACGATCTTCAAGAGCAAGCGAAAGTTCAGAGACTGGCAACTGATAAAGCTTCTGAACGTTCCTGCCGGCAAGGTTGTGGGGGCGGAGATACTCACTGTCGTGGTCTCCAGGTTCCAGCCGACTGCAGAGGTAGATCTTCATAAGGGAAATCCCCTCAGCGGATGGGTGGATCAGCCATCCTGCGTATTTCACTCCCAGACCAGCACCGAGGCGGTCTCCATCCTTTATTCACGCAGCCTGACCGACCAAAGGAAGCGCATGCAGAAGTTTATGGAGGACTATCAGGACAGAGGGCTGCTGGAGGAGACCCAGGCATTCTACTTCCCTCTGGAGATGACCAGGTACGCCTCAGAATCCTGCCTGGCAGTCAACGACATCTTCGAGCTGAACCGCGAAGATCTGCCTCAGGACATGACCTCCTTCTACCTGCCGGACGAGGAATCCAGGCTGACTGAGAAGGACAAGATGACGCTTTACGCCTTCATCAGGCATCCCATGCTATCTGACCTGGAACTGTCTCGGAGGACCGGGATATCCAGACCAACAATCTCAGGAAAGAGGACGAAGTTCTTCCAGAGCGGGCTTCTCTACCGTGAGGCTTTCATCGATTGGCAGAAGATCTGCTGTGAGTTGCTGACGTTTTATCGCATCCGGTTCATCAGCTCCCGTAATGAGGTTGCAAGCAAAGCCATCTCGTCAATAAGAGGGATGGGCGCGCCTCTGTTCAGCTACGTCCAGCCAGGAGAGACCTTTGGCGCCTTCCTGTCGTCCAGCTATCTCGATCTCAAGCAGCGCATGGACGCCAGCATGAGATCGCTGGCAAGCCAGGGACTGGTCAAAGGGCGGCCGGAGCTTGTAATAATGCCGCTGGAAGAGATCGGTGCCACCAAGATGGATTATGCGCCCATGGTGGCAGAGATGCTGGATATAGGCCGGGAGATATGAGCCGGGAGATCGCCATCCTCTGCTCCAGGTCTGACCCGGCCAGCCAGAATATAGCCTCCTGCTTAAACAGGCTTGCTGAATGGGATGCCGGCAACGGATCTTTCCTGTCCAGCGGGCCTTTTTGCCTGGTGACGGCGGATCAGGAGCTGACGAGGATGGTCAACCTCGAGGATGTGCTCTCGGATATCGGGCTTCATCCCGAATTGCTGGTCTTCGCATCGAGGCACCGGGCCCAAAAGCCCGTGCCCTGGCTTGGCGGCCACTTCACCGGCATCCTGGAGGAGGGGGGTACGTTCGAGTTCTCAAGACCGGCCCCGGCTTATCTGAAGGCGTTTCTCGAGTCGGTGCAAGGCTTTTTGCCGGCAGGATTTTCATTCTCAGCAGAGGCCACCCATCACGGCCCAACCGACCTCTCCATACCCTCCCTGTTCGTCGAGATCGGCTCGGCTGAGGAGCAATGGCAAATCGCCCAGGCAGGAGAAGCGGTTGCCAGGTCGATACTGGCTCTCAGCAAAAATCCGGATCCTGAACCGGTACTGCTGGGACTTGGTGGAGGGCATTATGTCCCGCAGCAGACCGACCTGATGCTAAATACGGCCGTCTCCTTCGGCCATATGTTCTCCAAGTACCAGTGCGACCAGCTTGACACAGAGGCTCTGGAAGAGGCGTCGTCTCTCTCTAAAGCGACCATGGCATACCTGGACCGAAAATCGCTGGGATCTGCAGAGCGAAACCGGTTGATATCGATCCTGGAGAGCCTCGAGATCCCCACTCTGAGGTCCAGGGAGATCAGGGAGCGCTATCCTCGCGCCCCCTGAGCTGACTGACCCTGAATGTCAGAGGGCTGACATGCGGCGGAAGCGCTCAACTGCCTCAACCAATGCTGCCTTGAGGTAATCGATATCCTCCTGGGTGTTGTCCCGGCCCAGCGTTATTCGCAGCGACCCGTGGCAGCGCTCCGGAGGCAGCCCGATGGCGAGCAGGACGTGGCTGGCCTGAAGCTTGTGCGATGAGCAGGCCGATCCGGTGGAGACGGCTATTCCCTTGAGATCCAGATACAGAAGTAAGGACTCTCCTTCGACTCGGCCAAACCCGAAGTTCAGGTTTGAAGGCAGGCGCTTGGTCGGGTGGCCGTTGAGCCAGCAGTCCGGTATCTCGTCGAGCACGAACTTCATGAGGTCGTCGCGCAGCCGCTCCTGCCGTTTTGCCTCCGGAACCATGATCTCCGAAGCCAGCTCAGCTGCCCTGCCAAGCCCCACTATACCGGCAACATTCTCGGTGCCGGAGCGCAGCCCCCTCTCGTGACCTCCTCCCTGCATCAGCCCCTCCGGCCTTACCCCATCCCTGACGTAGAGGACTCCGATGCCCTTGGGACCATAGAGCTTATGCCCTGATATGGAGAGCAGATCGGCACCAAGATCGTTTACATCTACCGCGATCTTGCCGACAGTCTGCACGGCATCTGTATGCAGATATACGTCGTTTTCCCGGGCGATCTGCCCGATCTCATGCAGAGGCTGAATTGTGCCGATCTCGTTGTTTGCATGCATCACCGAGATTATTGCCGTATCATGCCGCACCTCCTCCGCAAGCTTGGACGGCTCGACAAGGCCGTCGGAATCCACCGGCAGATAGGTGGCAGAACATCCACGCCTCTCCAGCCAGGCGCATACTTCCAGGATGGCTGGATGCTCGATGGAGCTGGTTATGATGTGCCTATTCTCGACTCCAGGCTTGAGAGCTATGCCCTTGAGAGCCGTGTTATCAGATTCGGTGCCCCCGGACGTGAAGTAGATCTCCTCGGGCGCCGCCCCGATAAGGCTGGCCACCTTTTCTCGGGCAGCCTCCACCCCTTCCCTCGCCTCCCGGCCGAAGGAGTGAAGGCTGGAGGCGTTTCCGAACTTCTGGCCGAGGTAGGGCAGCATTGCCTCCAGCACCTCGGGTGCGATCGGGGTGGTGGCAGAGTGGTCCATGTAGATACGCTTCATCGTCGCCATGTTGGACGTCGAAGAGTAAATAAATGACGAGATTTCAGGCTGCCATTGGGAGCAGTCACCAGGCTGAAGATAAGCCATATCGACGACCCGGCAGCCAACGATTCGCTTTGCTGCAAGAAAAGCCATCTTACTGCCCCATGAAGTTTCCTTCCTCAAAAGTTCAGAAGAGCCGACCTACCATTTCTTGGCCCTTTCTGAATAACCTTTATCTATCGGGTAATCCACCGGTGTCAGTTATGCTTCCACCGGAGATCCTGGATGTAGCGGCTGGCCTTATAGGCCTCGGTCTTCTGATCAGCGTGCTCAACTCCAGGGCCGGATCGGTTTCGATGGGAATGGGATCGGTTATGGTGGGTGCGGCCCTATTGTCCAACATCCCGACCGGATGGGAAGTCGTGGCAGTGGGCTTCTTCGGGCTGATAATCGTGGCAGGCCTTTGGATGATCTCGGTTGGGATCAAGAAGCAACGAGCCTGAAAACGGCTGGAGCGATTGGCGAGCGGCAGCCAAATGCAGCGCCCTTCCATGATAAAATCCGGATTTGACGCTGCGTGTGATCCACGCCATGTAAGCCATATAGAGCTGCTGAAAATCCTTCTGGCGCATGCACGATCCAACCATATCACACGCCAAAGCCCATGACCGGGAGATCCAGTACCGCTCGGTCATATTCTTTTACAGCCCGGATCAGCTGAAAGGACGCAAAACAGCCTCCCGACCGTCTTTAGAGATTTCCGGGCGGCTCATGTGCAATAATGTCACTGAGATCGAGCCGGCCAGCACATTTTAGCAGGCAGAGAAGTTTCGCCAGCGCTACCTTAAGAAGGCCGGCCGTGCCGGCTGTCATCCTCCGATCTGATGGAATAAATCTGCCGATCTAATGGTGCTTGCCTTACACATTAGAGGCAAAACACATTAATATGTGTAATGAGCACAAGCATAGGCGTAAACTCAATCTGTTTTCGCAAAAGGACGTGAAGAAATGTTCAGAAGTGAGGAAGGTTATTCCTCCATGCAGAATTCTGCACCCACCGCCCCCGTGACGGTTGGCGCCGAATACGACGCTAAGATAGAAGATACCGCACGCGAAGGCGATGGAATTGCCAGGGTTGAAGGATTTGTCGTCTTCATACCGGGAACCCAGGTCGGGGACCAGGTTAAGTTTCAGGTCGACCGCGTAATGCGCCGCTTCGCCATAGGCCACAAGGTCTAATCCAGCGGCAAGATTGCAGGATTAGTCAAACTGGAAGCTGGTTTTGCAAACCAGACCAGTTCCTGTTTTTATCAATGAACCATGGATTTATCATCGTTCATTCAGGCAGGCCAGAATCGAGATTAAGTTCGATCTGATCTGCAATCATCCGGATCAAATATCTCTAAAGAGCATTTTCATCTCGTAGACGCCTTCTTCGCTCTTTTTTTCGATATCAAATCCCATATTTTTGAAAAGATTGAGCATCGGCTTATTCTCAACCAGTACTTCAGCGGTGAAACCCAATAATCCCCTTCTTTTGGCCAGATGAGTCAGATATGCGAGCAGATCGTGGCCCACACCCATCTTCTGGTACGCATCCGCGACGACTAGTGCTACCTCTGCATTATGCATTTCCTTGTTTATGTCGTATTGTCCAATCGCAGCTATAGTTTCCTTGCAATCACCCTCAACTATCGCCAATATCATCATACTTTCTGCATAATTAACTACTCCAAACTCCTGAAGCCGTTCATGGGGCATATCCATTCTGACCGACATGAAGCGCTTATACATGCTGTCATTGGAGAGCGCATAGAAGAAATCCTTCATCAAGGGCTCATCTCCGATCTTCACCGGACGCAGAAGAATCCGAAGTCCACTCCTGGTCGTCCTGAAGGTCTCAAGAGCTACTGGGTATATCCCGTTTGACCCTGGTACAAACGCCTGATCCTTATAAATCAGCAAATCATCTTTTGCAGCTTCAATTAGCCATGCCCGGAACTTGGGATGAGCAATTCCAATAAGGTCCATGGCCCGTTCTCTTATATTCTTGCCATGGAGATACGCTATGCCATATTCAGTCACGACATAATGGACGTCACCTCTGGTCAGAGTCACTCCAGTCCCCTTTTGCAGAGATGGCACTATCCTTGAGATTGTATCGTTGATGGCTGTGGAAGGAAGGGCCAAAATGCTCTTTCCGCCCGGAGCAAGAACCGCCCCTCTCATAAAATCAGCCTGGCCGCCTACGCCAAAGTAAAATGTTCCGCCTAGCGATTCGGCAGTTGCCTGTCCAGTCAAATCAATCTCCATTGCGCTGTTGATTGCGGTCATCAACTTATTCTTGGCGATAATCAACGGGTTGTTTACATAATCAATAGTTTTAAACGAGATAGTGGGATTTTCATCCAAGAATTCGTACGTTTCCCTCTGGCCCATGCAATAGGACGCTACCGTCTTGCCCACATCGATGAATTTCTTGGTATTATCCACGACGCCCATTTTCATCAGATCAACGATACCATCGCTCAGGAGTTCGGTATGTACTCCTAAGTGCTCTTTCCCCACCAAATACGAGACCACAGCGTTTGGTATAATGCCATACCCAACCTGTATGGTAGACTCGTCTTCGATTATTCGGGCGACATACCTGCCAATTGCCCTGAGTATCGTTCCTGGATCTTCCACCTTATACTCAATCAAGGGTTCGTCATATGGAATGATGAAATCTACGTCTTTTATATTTATGAATCCATCTCCTTGCGTTCGAGGCATATTAGAATTTATCTGGGCCACGATCAGAGATGCCTTCTGTGTTGCAGCCTTTACTATATCCACGCTTATTCCCAGGCTCATGTAGCCATGCTTATCTGGAGGAGATGCCTGAATCAATGCTACGTCTATTGGTATTATTTCTCGCCGGAATAGGCCGGGAACGGCAGAAAGAGATATGGGAGTATAGTCAGCAGCACCTCTATTAATAGCGTTTCTGGTGCCTTCGCTGATGAAGAATGAATCAACACGGAAATTATCAGAGAATTTTCCATCAGCATAAGGAGCTGAACCCAGGGTCCATACATGAATTATCTCAATGCCGAAAAGAGACTTGGGATTTCGGCTAACGTAGTTCACCAGCGCCCGGGTGAGATATTGAGGTTCCCCACACCCTGTGCCTATGAAGATCTTATCGCCGGCATGTATATGGCCGAATATCTCTTCTTCCAAAGCGAACTTCTCAGGCCATAAGGCCTTCAAATTCTCTTGTGAGTTATAGCTATTTATCATAATCCTCTGTCTTTATCATGCCAATAACAGAGAAGAGAGTCGTGATTTTTCCCATCCCCATTATTCGGTATCTTTGAAATATGCAGCACCCGCCCAAGAAGGCTATGAATCATGGACTGCTCTTTTTTTTACAGCCGAGCTTCCGGCTGCTCGTCCTGTATTGTACCTTAGTCGAACAGCTTTATCAAGAGAACGGCGACAGGGATCCGACCGGAGACCGCGGAGAAAATTCGTATGGCAGAATGACCTTCGGGAGAAAAGCAGTCTTTAGGATTCTCCATGAAGACCCGCCAGTATACCAAGGGCAGCTTCCTGAACTAGCTCCACCTTGTCGGGCGGAACGTAGGCCCTGGGCCTCTGCGATCGGGATATGCAGACGAACCTGGGGCGGTTTGGAATGCACCTCAAAAAGACACCTACCCTCCGGCTGCGCTCTCTTAAGGCTTCTTCCAGGCTGGCGCTCTCCTTCATCCCATAGAGGCTGTCAAGGTCAAATCCTATCGCTACCGGCAACCGGCTGCCCTCAAGGTCTCTTTGAAATTCTTCCCTCGAGATCCTGCTGCATACTGGAACGACCCTCGTCGATTCCCTCCTGAGACGGGTCAGTGTATGGTCCCACCATATCCATCGTCTCCTCCTGCCGCCCGAGACCGTGCTGACCTCCATGGTGCGAGGGGCACCGAGCACCAGGTCACCATTAACCCTGCCGTATGCATCTATCCCTTCCTCCCTTGGGTTCAGGTGGTAAAGAGCGCCCAAGATCCCATAATGAAAGGCCGGACATGTGAAATTTCCCTCGTTGAGCCACCTCCTGGAATACTCCTCCAGGCAGGAGATCATCTTTGAGAGAAAATCGGCGGCATATCTGCCTTCCCTGGCCGGAAGCGCGCGGCTATCGTGGTTCATGTCGTGGTGTTCATCGATGCGGACGGCTACTAGCGGAGTCTTCAACCTGAGGTATTCGCCTGTCCAGTAAGGGAATATCTCGCTGTGAGAGTCCACAATTATGATCCTCATCCCGCCCCAAGAGAACTCCCGGGGATAGGATGGACGCAGATCAGATGGCATATCATGCGCTCCTTCGCCGACCAAAATATCTGCCTACTGAAAGATAATTATTCTTGCGGCTTATGGTGACTACTCCCCCGACTGAAGTCGGGGGCATCTAGGTTGTATCCCAACCAAGGACTGTAATCCCAGTCGAAGGATGTTTTTAGCAGCGTTGAGATCTCTATCCAGAGTCAATCCGCATGTATGGCAACGATGAACTCTCTGGGAGAGATCCTTCTTTACAATGGTTCCACAGCCAGAGCACATCTGAGATGTATAGGCAGGATTAATCCGAACTACATTGCGACCAGCACTTGCAGCCTTGTACGTAACGTAATTTCGGAATCGATCCCAACTGGCATCCAGGATGCTCTTGGCCATGTATGGCTTCATCTCTATAATGTTCCTGATATCGATATCTT